>ERZ825670.1000-NODE-1000-length-33727-cov-3.774709_pt1 | contig 33727 bp, 29 predicted proteins | sample MGYA00519929_ERZ825670 | MGnify/ENA primary metagenome ERZ825670 (study PRJEB31778, sample SAMEA3449207) | human gut metagenome | biome: human gut; feature: human-associated habitat; material: faeces | place: United Kingdom | collected 2010/2012 ...
TATCGCGGCTACAAGGCCTTCCTCGAGCGCGCCTAACCAACTCTTCATCAGTTGCGGTGAAATACGGACTAAACTGGCCCATAAACGGCCAAAACAGACCGTATTCCACCGCAACTTTTTTGGCAGAGGAGAGTCCATGCTGCAGGTCATCATTTCGCCCGCCAAGCAAATGCGCGCGGCCCAAGATGCTTTTGAAGTCCTGGGCATTCCACCCTTTGTGCGCGAGACGGCTCGCCTCCACCGCGCACTGCTAGATATCGAGCGGAATGAAGGCAGCGGCGGCCTGCAGGCGCTGTGGAACGTGAGTGACAAACTGCTGGGACCTTGCCTCAACACACTGCATGAGTTCGGGCCCATCCTGAAAAGCAGCGATCTCGACAATCCCTCACTCGCCCGTCACCTCTCCCCTGCCGTCATGTCCTATCACGGCATTCAATACCAGAGCATGGCACCCGAGGTGATGGATTCCGCGCAGCTCGCATGGCTGCAAGACCATCTGTGGATCCTCTCCGGCCTCTACGGGTGCGTTCGTCCCTTTCATGCCGTCGAACCGTATCGGCTGGAGATGGGCGCGAAGCTCGCCGTTGACGATGCCCGAGACCTCTACGCGTTTTGGAGCGACAAGCTCGCGCGGGCTATCGCCCCGGCAGGCTCAAACACCACGATCGTCAACCTCGCCAGCGTAGAGTATGCCAAAGCCGTTCTGCCCCACCTCGCGGGCGACGCCACGGCCGTCACATGCCTCTTTGGCGAGGGTATCCGCAACGGGAAGCCCATCCAACGGTCGACCGCCAGCAAAAAGGCGCGAGGCTCCATGGTGCGGTGGATGGCAGAAAACAACCTCGAGGATGCAAGCGAACTTACCGCATTCAGCATCGGCTATCGGCACATCCCCGAGCTTTCAGACAAAAACACCCTGGTTTTCATGAACGCGCAGGCACAATAGGCCCGCCGTTTCCAAACACCCCGTTACTCCGCCAAGCCATCGGCCTTTGCAATCTCGCTCGTCGAGCCATCTTGGTAGGTAATCTTAACGTGCTCTACGTCGGATACCGTAACGCCCGACGGAGGTTCCAGACGCCACTCCGTCAGAGCGATATCCATGGTCGTGGGCACATCGCCCCGATTTTTGAGCTTCACCATGAGTGTTTTGAGTGCCTCATCAAACGTCACGCGTTCGATTTCTTCGCCAGGAATAGACCCGCCGCTCAACTGCAGCTGCACAAACTCGTCGCGCGGATACCAGTAGTCGCCCAGCGCGGCAACCGTGTTGCCACCAGAAACTTTCATGGTCATAATCGGCAGGTCCTCGTCGGCTTCAAACCCCCAGGTGGCGCCGCCGCGACCACCAAACGTCCAGATACAAAAGGCAATCACCAGCACGGCAAGCACCGCAAAACCGATCGCGACAAGGCCATGGTGCGCACGGCTTTCCTCGGCCGATACATCCCATTGCGTCTCTCGATATAGATGCTTGTCTTCCATGTTCGCCTCCTCACAGGCACGCTCGTTAGGCCAATCGTACCCATTCGAGCTATACTTGAGCCCATTACATAAACGGGGGGCTTGCAGGACAAGACGGCAGGCTGAGATTGGGCGCGCCCGCCCTGACCCGCAAACCTGATATGGGTAATGCCAACGAAGGGAGCCGTGCCAATGAGCACACAGACCGAGCCCAAGCTCGTCACGCAAATCGACTTCGCCCGCGCCGGGCAGATCACACCGCAGATGAAGGAGGTCGCCGAGCGCGAGCATCGCGACCCCGAGTACATCCGCGAGCGCGTGGCCGACGGCCGCATCGCCATTCCTGCCAACATCGTGCACATCAAAAAAGGCATGCGCGCCTTTGGCGTCGGTGAGGGCCTGTCCACCAAGGTCAACGTGAACTTGGGCATCTCGGGCGACAAGGCCGATGCCGCCGAGGAATGGAAGAAGGTCAAGATCGCCGAGGACTTTGGCGCCGACGCCATCATGGACCTCTCCAACTCGGGCAAGACGCGCCAGTTCCGCCAGCAGCTCATCGACGAGACGCCGCTCATGGTAGGTACCGTCCCCATGTACGACGCCATCGGCTACATGGAAAAGCCGCTGGTCAAGCTTACCAAGGACGACCTGTTCGAGGTCGTGCGCGCGCACGCCGAGGACGGCGTGGACTTTATGACCATCCACTGCGGCATCAACAAGTCGGTCACAAAGACCTTTAAGGAGACCGGCCGCCTCATGAACATCGTGAGCCGCGGCGGCTCGCTGCTGTTTGGCTGGATGGAGGTCACCGGTAACGAGAACCCGTTCTATGAGTTCTACGACGAGCTGCTCGAAATCTGCCACGAGTACGACGTGACGATTTCGCTCGGCGACTCCTGTCGCCCGGGCTGCCTCTACGACTCCAACGACGCCACCGAGACCGCCGAGATGATCGAGCTGGGCAAGCTGTGCAAGCGCGCATGGGCCGCCGGCGTCCAGGTTATGGTCGAGGGTCCGGGCCACATGGCGCTCGACGAGATCGCCGCCAACATGAAACTGCAGAAGCGCCTGTGCCACAATGCTCCGTTCTATGTGCTCGGGCCGCTGGTGACCGATATCGGCGTGGGCTACGACCACATCACCGCTGCCATCGGCGGCGCTATCTCCGCCAGCTCCGGCGCCGACTTCCTGTGCTACGTGACGCCGGCCGAGCACTTGTGCCTGCCCAACGCCCAGGACGTGCTCGACGGCCTCATGGCCACCAAGATTGCCGCACACGCCGCCGACATCGCCAAAAAGGTGCCCCACGCCCGCGACATGGACGACAAGATGGGCCAGGCACGCCGCAAGCTCGACTGGGACGCCATGTGGAAGTGCGCGCTCGACCCGGTTACGGGCAAGAAGCGCTACGAGGAGTCCCCCGCCGCCACCGAGGGCACTTGCACCATGTGTGGCAAGATGTGCGCCGTCCGCACCGTCAACAAGATCTTCGAGGGCACCACGATCGACCTCGGCATGGAGGACTAACCCTGTCGCCGCGGCCGCTTCTGGCGGCGAGCTGGTGCCTGTCAATTGTTGACTTGTGAACATTTACTTACACTTGCGTAGAGATTGCATCGCCCGCCCGGGTTCGGCATAGAGTCGGCCCGGGCATCTTTATAATGCTGGCTTAAAGACCCATTTGATTCCGACCGAACAAGGGAGCGAACATGGATCGTAGTAAGGTACCTGCCGTCCTGTCCATCGCGGGATCCGATTCCAGCGGTGGCGCCGGCATTCAGGCCGACATCAAGACCATCACGGCGCACCGCCTGTATGCCGAGACGGCCATCACCGCCATCACAGCGCAAAACACCCTGGGCGTTACCGCCGTGCAGGATATCTCGCCAGATATCGTAGCCGCGCAAATTGACGCCGTTTTTGACGATATCCGCCCCAGCGCCGTCAAGATCGGCATGGTTTCTTCTGTCGAGATTATCGAAGTCATCGCCGACCGCTTGAGCGCCTGGAACGCAACGAACGTAGTCGTCGACCCCGTCATGGTCGCCACCTCGGGCGCGCGGCTGATTGCCGAAGATGCCGCCGAGGCGCTCACCCGCCGCCTGTTCCCGCTAGCGACGGTTATCACGCCCAATATTCCCGAGGCCATGGCACTGCTCGACTATGAGGTCGACTCCGAGCGCACGCAGCAAAATGCTGCCATGCTCCTCACCCGCCGCTTTGGTTGCGCATCCCTCGTTAAGGGTGGGCATCTTGTCAACGAGGCCAACGATGTACTGGCCGAACCCGCGCCACTCGATGACGAGGGCAACCATCTGGGAGATCCACTCACCACGTGGTTCCGCCACAAGCGCATCGAGACCGACAACACGCACGGCACCGGATGCACGCTCTCGTCCGCCATCGCCTGCGCGCTGGCTCAGGGCATGGATCTTGCCGACGCCGTCAACGCCGGCAAGGCCTACCTAACCGGCGCTCTGGCCGCCGGCTTTGACATGGGCAAAGGCTCCGGCCCCGTCAACCACATGTGGCAGTATTAAGATTCGCAGTCCAAAGCCACCGCAAAGGCGCCCGTCCCCTTTGCGGTGGCTTGGGGTCGCGCTACTCTCCGAGCATCTCTTGGAGCTTGGCTGCCACGGCGTGACCCAGGCTCTCATGGCTTTCGGGCATCATATGCAGATAGTCGATATCGCCCGGCTCGGCAAAGTCGGCGGCATTCAAAAAGTCGCAGCCAAACTGCTCAGCCACATGCGCGTAGTACTCACCAAAATGTTCCGAGGCTTCTACGGAATGCTCGTCAAAATCGGTCATATATACGTCGGCGATCTGCGGCTTAATCTTGATAGGCGCCATCAGCAGAATGCGCGGACAAGGCGCAGCGTCGGTCCACGGAAACGCGCGGACGGCGCGAATCAGCGCCATGGCGCCACGGGCGATATCGGAAGCTGTCACGTTAAAGACCGTCTTACAGTCGTTGGTGCCCAGCATGATCACAATGGCGTCCAGCGGCTTATGGGCCTCGAGCAGCATCGGAAGTGCGCGGATGCCGTTAAGATTGGTGTCCAGATGGCACATGTCGTCGCGTACCGTCGTGCGGCCGTTGAGGCCTTCTTCAATTACATGCCAGCCCTCGCCTAAGTCACGTTGGGCCACGCCGCACCAGCGCACATCCTGCGCATAGCGCACCGCGGTGCCGTCGCGCATGCCCGCCGGATCGTAACCATAGGTGTTGCTGTCGCCAAAGCATAGAACGTTTTTCATCGTAAGCCCCTCGCTCAGTAAAAAGCCGACGGAAGCAGCCTCTCCCGCCGGCTCGACCTATCTGTCAGCACGTACCAATTACAGGTACTTGCGCCAATCGTCCTCGTCCTCATCATCCTCGGTAGCAGCCTGGGTCTGCTCGGCGGCGCGAGCTGCCGCAGCGCGAGCGGCAACCTGGGCATAGGACTCCTCGTTGCGCTCGGGGAAGTTTGCCAGCACGTGCTCGAACTTGGCAAAATCCTCATCCCAGCGCGTAGAAGGCACGGCAAAGAAGACTTGCTTGACCTTAAAGTCGCCCGACGCGAGCTCCTTGCGGAAGAGCTCGGCCACGGCCTCGGCGTCAAAGCCGTTGTTGTCGCAGCCCCAAGCGCCCAGCACGAGCTTCTCGCGACCCAGCTCGTCGCAGATGGCAAGCACAAAGCGAATGCGGTCGCGCAGGGCATCCAGCAGAGCATCATCGCTCACGCGATACTCCTGGCGGGCGCGCTTAACGTTGGGCGCGGCGGCCACGATCACGTCGGCGTATGCATGCACGTGGTTGCGGTCGAAGCGCACCGCAGGCACCACCAGCGCACGGCTTCGGTAAAGCTCGCAGTTGATGTTGCGGCGACGGTTCTCGCCGTACCATTTGCGCTGCTTATCGAGAACGTTGTACAGATACGAATCGGCGCACAGTGTGGCCTCCTGGCCCAGATAACCCTGAATATAGCCACCGCCCGGGTTGGTGGACGAGGCAAAGGCGAGCACGGCCATGTCGCAGAACTGCGCATAGCCACGACCGTTGTCCAAGATGGCCTGCGTGGCGGAGGCATCGAGCACGGTGACCTCAGGCAGGGACGCAGCAGGCTCCTCAGCAGGCGCGGACTCAGCTTCGGCGATTTCCTCGGCAGGCTCCTCGACGGGCTCAGGAGCTGCCTCGACCTCGGCAGCCTCCGCGCCCTCGACGTCCTCGGCAACCTGTTCTTCGGTGGCCACAGCACTCTGAACCTTGGCCTTCATCGCCGCGACAAAGCCGGCAGGCATACCGTCAAACTCGCGAACACCGGCAAGCGAACGCTCGATATCCTTGGCGCACGCTTCGGACACAGTTGCCACGTGACGCTCGGCGGCCTTGGCACGGGCCTCGCGCTTGGGATTGGGCTGACCCGCTCGGTTGGACCTGCGGTTACGGTTCCTGTTGTCGACGTCTGCCATACGTGGCCACCTTTCCTGTCGCTGCCGCTATCGGCTTTTTCCCATCCATGATACCCCGCCGCGCACAAAAAAGACGGCCCCGAAGGACCGCCTTTCGCATCGATTTGCACGCACGGCAAGCACCGCCGCAATTCGCCACTAGTCGCGACGGCCGAGGATGTTCAAAATGCGCAAAAACACGTTGATAATATCCACGAACAGATTGGACGCCATGAGCACGGCGTTGGGCAGCGTGGGCGGCACCGTCGTGGCCACATAGGTGTCGTAGCCGATGAAGCCAGCGAACACCACAATCACGACCAGGTCGGTGATGGACTGCGAGACGCCCATGAACATCAGCACGATCTCAACCAGAATAGTGGCGAGCAGAATGCCAAAACCGATGCCATATACGCGCTGGAAAAACTTGGGGAACGTCACGCCCAAGGCGCCAAAGACAAAGGTGATGGCAGCCGTGGCGATAAAGGCAGTGTTGATGGTGGGCAGGTCGTAGTTGGCAAGGCCAAACGACGCGGTCAGGCCAAAGGTGCTCGCAAAGATTACGTAGCCCACAAGGGACAGGCCCACGGACTGCTTGCTGGCGGCGGCCGACATCATGACCATGCCGACGATAGTCAAAATAAATGAGCCAAAGACCAGCGGCAAAGCGGCGCCGCTCATCATCATGCGCGCAAACGACATGGTGCTCGTAAAGTAGGCGCCGGCGCCCATGGCGCAAAAGCCCAAGAAGATCAGGGCAGACATGGCGAAATTGTACGCGCGCGGCGACATCTCCTTGGCACGGCTTGCACCGGTCTCGATGGGGCCGTTCTGATAGCCCTGGATATCGTTCATACTTCGTCCTTTCAAAAAGCGCACGACAGCGCCGTAGATGACAAGATTCCTGCCATTGTACCCGAATGCCGCACGTCCTTACCTACGGCGCTCGCCCTCAAGCGTACGATCAAAGGCCCAGACCCACCAACGCATCACGTGTGTCTGCGAGCCGTCTGCCCGCTCGCGCGTCTGGTCCTCCAGATACAACTCGGTCGCGTGCCCGCCAAAACGCACCTTATATGTTGCCGTACGGATGCCGTGGACCATCAGGCCAAACCCGGTGGTCGAGATAATTTCGTCGATCGTAAAACAACGGCCGTCGACCCAGCAGACGGTGACCGGCACGACCTGTCCGCCCGCGAGGATGCGGGCCACGACGTCCACATACTGCTTGTGCACGCGCCGAGTTTTGCCGTCTGTCTGTCGATATTCCATGCCTCCTATTATCGAACGCATGTTTGCATGTTGTAAAGCGAACAGACTGTGGTTTTGGAGTGTCGTAGTAATCGCACGTGTCCGCATGGCGTGTTAGCAAAAAGAACACCCGCGGTCAACAGGGCTAATATTCAATTTTAGTGCCAAAAAGTTCACTTCTCCCATCAGAACTCGGTAAAGAGACCCGCAGGAGGTGATACGATTTATCATGTTTTTGTAACGTGTCTGCAAACTTCGAGAAAGCCCATATATGGACGTAACGTTCTCAACCTTCCTCGGCCAAATTGTGTCGAACCCAGTCCTTGCCGTCACCGTGATCCTCGCGTTGGGCGCCATCTTCGTCAATGGATGGACCGACGCGCCCAACGCCATCGCGACCTGCGTCACTACGCGTTGCATGCCCGCCCGCGCCGCCATTCTCATGAGCGCCGCATTCAACTTCCTCGGCGTGCTCATCATGACGCACTTTAACGCGAGCGTCGCCAACACCATCTCACATATCGTCGACTTTGGCGGAAACAGCACCATGGCGCTCGCCTGCCTATGCGCGGCGCTGTTCTCCATCGTCGTCTACGGCGCCACAGCGTCGCGTTTTGGCATCCCCACCTCGCAAAGCCACAGCCTTATCGCCGGCCTGACCGGTGCCGCCATCGCCCTCGGCGGTGCGAGCAGCGTCAACGTCCACGAGTGGATGAAGGTCATCTACGGCCTGGCGCTCTCCATAGGCCTGGGCTTTGTCATGGGCTGGGTCCTGTGCAAGCTCGTCTCGATTCTTTTCGCCGCCGCCAACAGGCGACGTGCCAATGTCTTCTTTAAATACGCTCAGATCGCGAGCGCTGCGGCCATGAGCTTTATGCACGGCGCGCAGGATGGACAGAAGTTCATCGGCGTGCTCTTTTTAGGCGTGGCCTTTGCCAGCGGCCAGACGAGCGTCGGCGATGCAGGCATCCCCATCTGGATTATGCTGCTGTGCTCGGCCACTATGGGTATCGGCACCAGCGTGGGCGGCGAGCGCATCATCAAGTCCGTCGGCCAGAGCATGGTCAAGCTCGAGAAGTATCAGGGCTTCTCTGCCGACCTCGCAGGCGCCGCGAACTTGCTGCTTGCCACCCTTACCGGCATCCCCGTGTCCTCCACCCACATCAAGACCTGCGCCATCATGGGCGTCGGTGCCGTCAAGCGCCTTTCGGCCATCAACTTTGGCGTGGTCAAGGACATGATGTTCACCTGGTTCTTTACCTTCCCCGCCTGCGGACTCATCAGCTTTGTCATGGCCAAGCTGTTCATGATGTTCCTCTAGTCAAACCGAACGTCCATCCGGACTGCATTACCTCGCCCACCCGTCTTCGCCTCGAAAGGACCCACCCATGGCAAAGAAACCCGATTCGTTCTACTTTGATAACTACGTTGCCTGCGCCGACCTCGCCGTTCAGGCAGCCGAGCTGCTCACCAAGATTTTTGAGAACTTTGACCCCGCGCAGATCCACGACATGCTCGATAAGATGCATGCGATTGAGCATGCGGCAGACAAGAAGCACCACGAGCTCGAAGACGCCTTGCTCACCGCCTTTATCACCCCGCTCGAGCGCGAGGATCTGGATCTGATGAGCTGCTCACTCGACACCGTGCTCGACCGCACCGAGGGCGTCGTGCAGCGCGTCTACTTCACCAACATCCAGAGCATCCATCCCGACGCCATCGTCATCGCCCACAAGGTGACTGACGCCTGCCGCGCCATGAAAGACCTGATGGTCGAGCTGCCCAACTACCGCAAGTCCAAGACCCTGCGCGAACTCGTCATCCAGATCAACACCATCGAGTCCGAAGCCGACGAGCTCTATATCAACGCCATGCGCAACCTGCACGTTAACGGCAAGGACCCGCTCGAGGTCATCGCCTGGCGTGACGTGTACGCCTTCCTGGAGTACTGCGCTGACTGCTGTGAGAATGTGGCCGATGTTGTGGATTCGATTGTCATGAAGAACAGTTAATTGGGGGTACGTGTCCCACCGGTCGCGGGCCCGACCACTAATACCTTTTTCACTCCGGCTGCAAGCAGAGTCGTTCAAAAGGTATTAGTGGTCGGGCCCGCTCCCTTACGTACCACCATTGGGAACTTTGGCTGAGGGGTTGAGCGTGGTGGGGCCTTTGCTGTGATGACCCTTGATTGCTCGGGGTTTTACTTTGGTATTCGATGAGCGTTTGGCTGATTGCTGCTTTGGGTACTGTTTGGGTTACTTTGGGTTTGTTTGATTTTTAATTGTTGGAGGGCTTGTATGTCTTATTTGGATCTGACTCGGGCTCGGTATTCTTGTCGTGAGTTTGAGGATCGTTCTGTTGAGCAGGCTGTGGTGGATGCCATTGTTGAGGCTGGGCGTATTGCTCCTTCTGCTTGTAATAATCATCCAACCCGTGTGATGGTGTTGGATACGCCTGAGCTTCTGGAGAAGGCTGCTGCTTGTCAGCCTCGGTTTGCTCGTGATGGGTCTATCTTTGGCGCTCCGCTTATCTTCCTTATTTGCAGCGTTACCGATGATGCTTGGGTGCGCCCGTATGATCAGATGAATTCCAGTGGAATCGATACGTCCATCGTGTGTGATCAGATGATGATGGAGGCCACCGAGCAGGGCCTGGGAACGTGCTGGGTGTGCCATTTTAAGTCTGAGGTGGCACGAGAGCAGTTCAATCTGCCCAAGGGCGTCTATCCCTATCACATGCTCGTCTGTGGATATCCTGCCGACCACATCGCCGATCCCGAGCATCGCGAGGCCCGCACCATTCCCCTCCCCGACTTCCTCCTCAAGTAGATTTTTGGCACATGCCTTAAAACCTACCCTTGACCGCTCACCAGTTCGCCGAGTTCTGCGCCACTATGTGCAGGGCTCGGTTTTTTATGTTACGCACCCCGGCACAGTCATAAAAAAGGACCCGCAAGCTGCGGGTCCTTTCGAGGCACTAAATTGTAGGCCGAATGTTAGTCCAGGTCGTCGGCAGCAAAGTTGTCGATCGGGGCAAAGGGATCGGCCACGGGGACAACCGGGTCAGCGACGGGCAGCGGCTCGGCGGGAACAGTCACCGCAGGAGAAGCGGCGGAACCGACCGGCGTGGAGGCCATGAGGTCGGCCGGGAAGGAGTTCTGGGCATCGTCCATGAAGTGCTGGATGAGCTTGAGATACTCCGCCTTGAACTCCTCACGGGAAGCCTTGAGACGATCGATCTCCTCGAGTTCGGCCTGCTTTTCGGTCAGAGCCTGGCGGATAACCTCGCGGGCCTTGGCGTCAGCCTCGTTGCGGATACGCTCAGCGTTCTCGTTGGCATCGTTGACGATGGTCTCAGCGGTCTGCTGGGCAGCGATCAGGGCAGCGGAAATCTGGCGCTCCTGAGCGGAGAAGTCAGGGGCGGGAGCAGCCACGGGGGCGGCAGGAACGGCCTGGGCGGGGGCATCCTGAGCCTGGGCAAGCTGAGCCTGCGCATCGGCAAGCTGCTGCTCGGTAGCAGTCAGACGGCCCTTAAGGTCGACGATCTTAGCGAGCATAGCGTCAACCTCAGAGGACAGCGTCTCCAAGAAGACGTCGACCTCAGCAGGATCGTAGCCACGCTTGGCCTCAGAGAAAGTCTGAGCCTGGATGTCTGCAGGGGTAATAGCCATAACAAGTCTCCTTTTTCATCGCCTCGGCGCTACACGCCCGACGTAAGTTACTAAGTCAGTCTATACGAGTATACCTATAAGAAGCTGCAGAACCAGCCTCTGCACCAACTGCAACGCAATAATCGCAACGACCGGCGAAAAATCGATACCGCCCATCGGCGGGATGAAACGACGGAACAGGTTGAGCCACGGACCGCACACGCTATCAAGCACCGCGGCAATATCCTGAAGCAAACCACCCTGCTTCATGGGAATCCACGTCATAAAGCAGTAGACGACAATAAGCGTGGAATAGAAGTTGAACAGCGTGTTGACCAGCTGGACGATAGTGTAGATGTTGATGGGAATCTCCTCGTCTTGTCTTTACTTAAGGTAGCCGTCGGCACGAAGCTTCTTGAGATCGGAATCTTTGACCTCGCAACCGGCGGGCAGCACCATGAACACGCGGTCGCCCACCTCCTTGACCGTGGCACCCAGACCGCAGGCAAAGCCGTAAGAGAAGTCCAAGACGCGCTTGGCAACTTCGGTGCGTACGCCCACAAAAATCAGTGCGACAGGCTGCTTGGTGCGAACGCGGCGCACCACGGTCTCCACGTCGTCATAGCTCTCGGGGCGCAGGACATAGGCCGGCAGCTGCGGCGTGGCGTTGATGATATTGCTCGCATAGGCCGAGGCATCGCTCGGTGCAGGCGTAGGCGCAGCGGCGGCACGGGCGCGGGTGTTCTCGGCGTAGCTCGACGGCGTGTCATAGGCACCAGGACGATAACCGCTCGCAACACTGTCCTGCGAGCGCGAAGGCGGGTTATACGTCGTGGCGTGGCGGGAGTCATCGCCGACCAGCTGACCGGAGCGCGTATACACGGCAACCGACTCAGCTTCACCGCGGCGCGTCTGACCAAGCAGGCCGTTGCTCGGCTCGTCTTGGGTGTAGAAGCCCTCGCCCGAAGCACCGCTGTAGCCGTTGCCCTGATAGCCATCGTCGTAGCCGTCATCGTAGCCGTAGTCGTCGTCCTGGCCATAACCCTGGTCGTAACCCTGCTGGCCGCCCAGGTGCATCTTATTTTTAATCTCGTCAAGGAAGCCCATGGTTGTGTCCTCTCGCGGTTTAGTGCAGGCGCCCCGATAATCAGTGCGCACTTCAGAGCCTTATTTTACTGCAAACTCCGGGCTAAATACTACCCTGCCCAGGCGAACGAGCGTAGAGCCCTCCTCAAGGGCAGGCTCAAAGTCCTCGCTCATGCCGCAGGAAAGCTCAGGCAGGTTCAAATCGGGATGCGCCGCCTCCAGCTCATCCCTCAGCTCACGAAGCCCCGCAAAGGTGCGGCGTGCCACATCCTTATTCCCCCGGGGCGCCATAGTCATAAGCCCCTGCACGCAAATTCCCTCAAGTTCCGCAAGCTCACCCGCGGCGGCGCGAATCTCATCGGGCGAAAAGCCCCCCTTCGACTCCTCACCACTCACATTGACCTCAATGAGCACACGCTGGGGGCCGGCGAGCTCGCCTGCCTGAATCTTGCGGACAGCACGGCTCGAGATCGCCTGCGCCAGATGCAGCGAACCCACCGAGTGAATCAGCTCGGCTGAGCCCAGCACCGCATTGATCTTATTGGTCTGCAGGTTGCCGATCATATCGAAGCGCACTTCGGGCAGCTCCGGATGCTCCGCCAGACCCGTGAGCTTGCGAACCAGCTCCTGAGGGCGGTTCTCGGCAAAATGGCGATACCCCGCCTGGATGGCGGCAACGGTCTCATCGACACCAACGGTCTTGGACACGGCAATGAGGCTCGCGGCGTCGTGGGGGCGGCCCGCGCGATCGAGCGCCGCATAAAAACGTTCCAGAATCTGCTCGCGGCGAGCGCGCATCAAGTTCAAATAATTATCCATTGCCAATCGCCTCCGCTGACAGCCAAACAAGTAGTCCCATGCTAACGCAAGAGCGCGGCCCCGCATGTGCAAGGCCGCGCTCACTTAGGTATTTACAATCTTTCGACGAACGGGGTTACTTACTCCTCGTCGTCCTCGCCATCGTCCTCGTCCTCAAGATGATCGAGCAGGTAGCGAAGACCCTCGCTGACCTCGTTAACGGGCACCTTGGCAACGTAGCGTGCATCGACGGCGGGCCTCATGATAACACCCTCGCCCGAAGGCACGCGCATGCTCTCGAGCTCATCCTCATCAGTGCAGGCGATATCACCGGCAGTCATACGCTGTCCGGTCAACAGGAAGGTCAGACGGCAGGCGGCATCGATGGAAATCGAGGCGATGCGATCGAGATAGCGCGATACCATGATGGCGCGGCGCAGGTCGTCATAGTTGCTGTCGTCGTCCATAAAATCGCCCGTGTCCATGCGGTTAAAGGTGCGGAAGAACTTCTCGTAGGCGGCGTGCACTGGCTCGTCCTCGACGGCCAAGTTGCAGATGATGGACATGTCGTTGGTGACGAGCGCAGAAAGCGAAGAGCCCAGCACCTGGTAGACGGCCTCAGCCTCGGCCTCGACCGTGCCGACAAGCTCCTTGGGCAGCGAGATGTCGGCCTTGATCATATGACGCGTGGCACGGCAGATCTGGCGAACCTTATCGGTCATGCGCTGCAGGTTAAAGTCGACATAGATGATCGTCTGAAGCAAGCGGAAGTCGGAGGCGACCGGCGACTGCGTGGCGATCAGGTTGTAGCAGACGGCCTCCAAGTTGGCGCAGCGTGCGTCAATCGAAAGCGTGCGCTTCTTGGTCTTGGTGGCGAGCTTGCGGTCGTCGGTCACATAGGCCTTCACGGCATCGTGGAGGGCCAGATCGACGGCCTCGTAGATGCTCAGCATCTCGTGACGGGCCTCGACGAGCTGACGGGAAAACAGTTTGCGCATGGTTCACTCCAATCAGTTGGGTGCGGTCATGCCGCCCGCACAGTGAATACGCACCGGACCAGGTCCGATCAGCTTGGGACTAGTCGCACCGATCAGCCAAAGCGGCCGGTGATATAGTCTTCCGTCCGCGAGTCCACCGGGCTGGTGAAGATCGCGTCGGTTTGACCATACTCGATGAGCGTGGCGGGCTCGCCGGCAACTTCCTGCAAGAAGAATGCGGTGTAGTCGCTAATACGAGCTGCCTGCTGCATTGAATGCGTGACGATGATGATCGTCATCTCGGGCGCCAGCTCGGCCATCAGATCCTCGACCTTAGAGACGGACGTGGGGTCGATGGCGGAGCAGGGCTCGTCCATCAGAAGGACATCGGGTTGCACCGCAAGCACGCGCGCGATGCACAGACGCTGCTGCTGACCGCCCGAGAGCGCCAAACCATCCTTGTTGAGCTGATTGGATACCTCTTTCCAGAGGTTGGCGCGCTTGAGCGATTCTTCCACGATGTCATCGAGGTCGCTTTTGCTAGTCACGCCCTGCAGACGAGGGCCAAAAGCGACATTCTCGTAGATGGATTTAGGGAACGGGTTGGGCTGTTGAAAGATCATGCCCACGCGACGGCGAAGGTCGACCGGGTCGACACCCTCGGCATAGATATCATTGCCGTCGAGCGTCATGGTACCCTCGACGCGCGTGCCCTCGATCAGGTCGTTCATGCGGTTGATGCAGCGCAAAAACGTCGACTTGCCACAGCCCGAGGGGCCGATGAACGAGGTGATGGCATTTTTGGCGATATTGAGGTCGAGCCCCGTCAACGCATGAAAGTCACCGTACCAAAAGTTGAAATCCTTGGCCGTGATGGCCGCTTGCTCCAGCGTGGGAGCGGACTGATAAACGGACATGGGACTCCTTAACTAGCGGCGCTTGCGCGACAGGAAGCGCGCAAACAGGTTGAAGGCCAAAATGATCACCATCAGCAAGAGCGCGGTGCCGTAGGCTGCGTTCATGTTGATGCCGTCGTTGGCAAGCAGGTACAGGTGAACGGTCATGGGACGACCGGAATCGAGCGGCGAAATAGGTAGATTGATGGCCTGGCCCATGGTGTAGAGCACCACGGCGGTCTCGCCGATGGCACGGCCGATGGCAAGGACGATGCCGGTGGCAATGCGGCCAAAGGCCGAAGGAAGCACGATCTTGGAGACGACCTGCCACTTGGTGGCGCCCAGGCCATATGCGCCCCAACGGATATAGCGCGGAACGGCGCGAATGGCCTCCTCGGTGGTGCGCATGACGATGGGAAGCATCAAGAGCGCGAGCGCCAGAGCGGCCGAGACCATCGAAAGGCCCAGGCCCATAGCCTCGACAAACAAGGCGTAGCCAAACAGGCCCATAACGATGGAGGGCACCGAGGCCAAAGCGTCAGCAGCGTAGCGAATAAGCTCGACGATCTTGCCCTGCTTGGCGTACTCGGCCAGATAGACGGCTGCCAGCACAGCGATCGGCGTGCAGATAAGCATGGCGAGCGCCGTCACGTAGACGGTCGAGACGATCGTGGGCCAAATTCCGCCCTCGGCGTTGACGCCCTGGGGCCAACCGAAGATAAAGTCGAGCGAGATATGTGGCAGGCCGTTAATGACCACGTAGGCGATGATAGCGACCAGCACCAGCGTGGTGATGTAGGCAGCGGCACGAAACACGCCAAGCATGATCTTGTTGGACAGGTCCTTGTTGATGCGGCCCTTCTTGCCGTGGGAAAGGGCACGCTTGATGCGCTCGCGCGACGAGGTCGCATCGACCGTCGCGTCAACGGAATCGGACATAGCCTACCCCCTCTTCTTCTTGGAAATCAGACGGACGATGCCCACCAGCATGGCGGAGATGATAAACAGGACCACGCCCATGCCGAACAGAGCCGAGCGGTGCAGGCCCGAGGAATAGCTCATGTCGAGCGCGATCTGGCTCGTGAGCGTCGAGATGGGGCTCGCAATGCTGTCGGGAATAACCGGAGCGTTACCCACGACCATGAGCACGGCCATGGTCTCACCGATGGCACGGCCCATACCCAGCACGATGGCATCAACGATACCCAGTTTGGCGGCAGGTAGCACGACCTTATAGATGGTCTGCCACTTAGTAGCACCCATGGCATACGATGCCTCGCGAATGCCCATGGGAATGGAATTGAGGGCATCGATGGTAAGCGTCGTGATGGTAGGGACGATCATGATGGCGAGCACGAACCACGCTGTCAGCGCACCAAAACCAAGACCACCGGTCAGTTGTGCGATAAACGGGCGGATGATGATCATGCCGAAAAAGCCGTAGATGATAGAAGGGATGCCGGCCAGCAGGTCGACGGCAGGGCTGATGAGCTTGCGCACGCGCTTGCCGGCGATCTCGACCAGGTATACGGCCGTACCCACACCTAGCGGCACGCCCATGGCGAGCGCACCGACGGTCACCAGACCTGAGCCGGCAAGCAGCGACATGATGCCGTAGTGGCCCTCAGAGGGCGCCCACGTAAAGCTAAAGAAGTCCGCCAGGCCGATGTCGGTAAAGACGGGCAGCGCCGAGTACGTGGTAAAGACAAAAATCAGGATGACGGTAACGACCGCCAAGAACGCGCAGGCAAAGAAGATCCACTGCAGCGCCTTCTCCTTGATATAGGTACTGCGCGATACGAGCGCCAGCTCGCGCTTCTTGGGCGTCTGAACATTCTGCTCAGTCTGGGAGTTTTCCTGTGCTTCCATGCTACTCACTCCCCTTCTCGTCGTTGGTGACGGGAATAAAGCCCGCCTCGCGAATCTGCTTGTCCATCTTTTCGGACGTCACGTAGTCGATATAATCCTGCGCCTGCTGCGAAGGCGCACCCTTCACAAAGAAGTAAAGGTCGCGCGAGATAGGATAGCCGCCGCTCGCGACCGTCTTCTCGGATGCCTCAACATGATTGACCGAGACGGCCTTGACCGAGGTCTTGGCGTTGAGGCTATCGACGAAGCCCAGCGAAATGTAGCCAATGGCACCGCGCGAACGAGATACCACGTCGCGCACCTGGCCCGTGCCCGAAAGAACGGCCGAGCGGCGATCGAACGGGGTGCCGTCCATCACGATGGTGCGAAAGGCCTCACGCGTGCCGGACGCCTCATCTCGGTTGATGACCTGAATCCTCAGGTCCTCGCCACCGACTTCTTTCCAGTTGGTGATCTTGCCGGCGTAAATATCGCGGAGCTGCTCGGTCGAGAGGTTATCGACCGGGTTATCGTCGTTCACGATGACCGCGATACCGTCGTGGGCAATGACGATGGGAGTCAGGCCCAGATCCTGTTCGTCGGCATTGAGTCCACGGGAGGAGCTGGCGATATCGGCCGTGCCGGCGCTGACGGCCTCGATGCCAGCGGAAGAACCCAAACCGGAAACGAGCACGTCGATGCCGGTCTCCTCCTTAAAGCCCTCGGCCGCAATCTCGGCGATAGGAAGGCAGGTCGTGGAGCCGGCGACGGTAATGGAAGAGGTAGAAGATCCCGAAGAACAGGCGCACAGCGTAAGCGTAAGCACAGCGGCGCTCAGGACCGATACGATCTTTCTCATGGCATCACGCCGATCGCAGCATGGCGCCCACAGGTGCCGTTCTCGTTACGGTAGGAATAAAAGCGGTCGTTCTGACGCACGGTCGAAAGCTGGGTATCCACGATATCATCCGCGTCGACACCGACATCTACCAGCGCCTCGCGAATGGCAGCGGAAAGATCGAGCATGCGAGAGGTACTCGCATCGATGCAAGAGAACTCGGCGGCAAAGCGATCCATGAGTTCCTGGGATACCTCATATTCGTCACCCAAGATATGGGGGCCGATATAGGCGGAAACGTCGCCCGCATCGCAGCCGGCAGCATCGCAAAGCGCCTGGCACGCCTTGGCAGAAATACGTGCAATCGTGCCCTTCCAACCGGAGTGCACCACGGCAAATCCGCCAGGGGCCACCAGCACCACGGGAACGCAGTCGGCAAAGCAGAGCAGCACGGGCACGTTATGCGCCGTACAGACGATGGCATCGCAGCCCGCGGCAATCTGCTCGCGGACGTCCTCAAGGTCATCGGCGCCATTCGAGGTCACCGCAACGATATGGTCACCATGGACCTGATTGGGAACGAGCAGGTTGTGCTCGCACTCCGCGGCACCCATAGCCTCGAGTGCGCGGCGACGATTTTCTTGAACAGCAAAGGGATCATCGCCAACATGCGAGCCCAAGTTGAGTGAGGAGTACGCATCTTCGGAAACGCCACCGGCACGCTCGGTGAAGGCAAAGCGAACATCGGATGTCGCGCCCTCCACCAACGTAACTCCATCATGGTCGACACGCGAAACTTTGTCCGCACGTGCTGCCATACTAAAGCCTCCTAATAACACAAGTACCGCGGCATCGCCGCTACAGCCCGCGTTTATACGGCTGTCATACTTCTCTAAAAGGATACCTGCTGCGCTGGAGGCAATCGTAAAGGGAACGTAAAGAGATTGGAGGTTCTAGTTTACAAAGTCGAAATAAAAAGGGCGCGTCCATACGGACACGCCCCTGTGCACAACAATGCAAAGAACGACTTAGAAGCTACCGCGCTTCAGGAAGTCGGGAAGCTCGAACTGATCGTTGCCGAAGTTAGGAAGCTCGGTGCCACCGACGTTGCGGGTCGGAGCGGCCTGAGCCGGGCTCGTGGCAGGAGCGGTGCGCTGCGGCTCAGCGGAGGCAGCGGCCTTGCTCTGAGACTGCTGAGCAGCAAAGAGCTCGTCCTGACGGTTGACGTTGGAGTCGGAGAAGCCCGTAGCGATGACGGTGATACGCACCTGATCGCCCAGGGACTCGTCGACAACGGTACCGAAGATGATGTTGGCCTCGGGGTCGACGGCGTTGGCAACAACGTCGGCGGCGTCGCTGATCTCCTGGATGCCCAGGTCCTTGGAACCGGCGATGGAGAGCAGCACGCGCGTGGCGCCATCGATGGAGCTCTCGAGCAGCGGGCTGGAGATGGCCTGCTGGGCAGCGTCGACGGCACGGGTGTCCCCAGAAGAGGTACCGATACCCATCATGGCGGTACCGGCCTGCTTCATGATGGTCTTAACATCGGCGAAGTCCAGGTTGATGATACCGGGGACGGTGATGAGGTCGGTGATGCCCTGGGTGCCCTGGGAAAGGACGCCATCGGCAATCGCGAAGGCCTCGAGCATGGTGGTCTTCTTCTCGGCGATGTCGAGCAGCTTATCGTTAGGGATGACAATCATGGTGTCAACGCAATCGGAGAGGGTCTTAATGCCCTCCTCGGCGCTCTTCTTGCGCTTGCGGCCCTCGAAGGTGAAGGGCTTGGTCACGACGGCGACGGTCAGCGCACCGACCTCGTTCATCGCGATATCGGCAACGATGGGAGCAGCGCCGGTACCGGTGCCACCGCCCTCGCCGCAGGTGATGAACACCATGTCGGCGCCAGCGAGCGCCTCGGCAATGTCGTCGCGGGACTCATCGGCAGCCTTGCGGCCAACCTCGGGGTTGGCGCCGGCGCCCAGGCCGCGGGTAAGGTCGGTGCCGATGTGCACCTTGATATCGGCATCAGAGATCGCGAGTGCCTGAGCATCGGTGTTGATGGCAACAAACTCGACGCCGCGGATGCCCTCTTCGATCATTCGATTGACCGCGTTGGTACCACCGCCGCCGACGCCGACCACCTTAATGACGGCAAGGTAGTTGTTGATCTCTGTCTCGTGCATGTCGGTCCTCCGAACAAAGGTTATAGCCATAGCATGGGTCGACCCCTGCGCACATTAACCTTCAGGTTGAAAGTAAATGCAAAGGTAAACCGTATTATGTTTGCACATTATGAACGTATCAGTCAAATAATTGACCGTGAAAACCAAACAAACCAGATAAACGGCGTGGTATGGCCCCTCAACAAAGCATCAACCAGCGCTACGAGGTCGGAGCATTCCTAAATGTGTAGTTGCCCGGAGAGCGCACATTGATATACGTTACGCCCTCTACCTGCGAAAGCAACTTGGTGACTACGCGCTCCTTCTTGACGATATCGTCCGAATCGCCCAGCGACACCTCAATGCCGTTATTGAGGTTTGCCGAGATGGCTTCAACCGAGGGCGTGGAAATATCCTTGACTTGTCCCAAGAACTCGCTCGAAAAACCACGCACGTAATCCAAACCGGCCTTAACAGCCTTGGAACTCACCGCCTGGCCGGAAACCGGAGCGACATCCGCCGAGACATCAGTCAACAACACCGCGCCATAGTGCTTAGCGAGAGCCAGTGCGGCATCAATGCCGGTCAGGGTGTTTGAGCCCTGCCCTGTCGTGATGACGTTGCCCTGGTCGTCCACTTCGACCGATGTCGAAAGCGGGGCGATCCAGGTGTCATCATCCCCGATGGCCCAGGCAAGGTCGTCGGAGCTGATATAGGCAATTGCGATGACCTTGCGCTCCGTCGGCGTAATGATGAGCGTATGCGGGAACTGGCGCTGGACATCCACGCCCGAGACCCACGGGTTTTGCTTGAGGTCATCGGTGATCTGATCGGAATCGACGTTAAAGAGCGACGTGCCCTCGGGCAAATCGATCAGCTGGATAGCATCGTGCTTGGTCACATGCTCGCTGCCTTGAATCTGAATATCGGTAGCGGAAAACAATCCTGAGTTGATCACCACGATGGCAACGACGGCAAGCACGGCCAAAACGGCCAGAACGCCGCCCACGATCTTGCCTTTGCCTGTAACGACAGACGCGGCGTCTGATGCTTTATTTGCCATCGCCCCAAGTGAAGACAACGGGTTGACGCCTTTTTTACCCGAAGGCTTCTTGGCGGTAGCCGGCACCGATGTCAGCGAGCGCGGTTTCGATGCGCCCAGCGTGCGACCTGGACGCGCCGCTTTAGTTCCCATCGAGGGCTTAGGAGCTGCCATAGGGCGGGCAGGCTTGGCGCCCATTACAGGCTTTGACGTCACCGAGGGACGCGAGGACTTTTTTACGGCCGGACGATTACCGAGCTGCGAGCCGACGACCGGACGACTGGCCTGTCGAGCATGCCCGACAGGCTTAGAGTGCGCAACGGTATTGCGTTGAGGTTTGGCAGGCGCGCCGGAACGCCCTCCGGCGCGGCGGAAGGTGGGTTTCGATGCTCTAGAAGCCGAGGAATTTAACTTCCGGTCTGAGCTCGATGCCATACGCCTCCCTCACCTTTCCGTGCACATGTCTGATAACCGCGGCAACGTCATCGGCCGAGGCAGTTCCGTTATTAACGATAAAATTAGCGTGAACGGGCGAAACTTCCGCGCCGCCAATCGAAAAACCCTTTAATCCACAATCCTCGATAAGCTTGCCCACACTCGCATCGGGCGGGTTGCGAAAGACCGACCCGCAGGATGCGCGACCCATGGGCTGCGTACGCTTGCGCCTCGTCAGGTACCGCTCCATGCGCTCGCGAATGTCGGCCTTGGGCGCCGGTTTAAGCTTGAGCACGCACTCGAGGATGATCTCATTGCGGGGAAGGCTACATTCGCGGTAGCCCCAAGTGATCTCGGACCCCGCATAATGCTTGATACCGGATGCCGGGTCAAACGTTACGACATCTTCAACCAGCGAGCCAATCCACTCGGTCCGTGTGCCGGCATTCATAGATATCGCACCGCCGACCGAACCGGGGATGCCAACGGCAAACTCAAGGCCCGAGAGGCTACGCGACAGGGCATCGTTGACCAGGCGCGCAAACATCACGCCCGCACCGACCGTCAGCGTACAACCGTCATCGGCAACAACCGTGCGCTGAAACTCACGTCCGAGCGAAATGACGGCACCGCGATAACCGCCATCGGCAACCAGTAGATTGGAGCCCTTGCCGATGATGACCCACGGCACCTGCTCGCGATCGAGCACCGCCACGGCGCGGCGGAGGGCATGATAGCTATGGCACGTCACAAAGAGGTCGGCCTTGCCGCCGATACGATAGCTCGTATGACGCGCAAGGCGCTCGTCCTCGATCACATCCGTGTCGATCATGCCCGAGAGCGCCATGACGGCGTTAAACAGACCCATTAGACTTAAGCGTCTTTCTTGGCAGTCAGATACTCAATGAACTCGGGACCGACGGTCGTAACGTCACCAGCACCCATAGTGAGCAGCAGGTCGCCCTCGCCCACCATCTGCTCGAGCTCCTGATTAAGCTCAAGACGGCTGGAGCAGTACACGACCTCCTTGCCAGGATGCTTGGCGCGCACGGTATCGGCGAGCATCTTAGAGGTGACACCCGGAATGGGCATCTCGCCAGCCGAGAACACATCAATCAGCAGCAGTTTATCGGCATTGGCAAATGCATCGGCAAAGTCGTCGCACAGGGCCTGCAGGCGCGAATAGCGGTGCGGCTGGAACACGACGTCAACGTGCTTGTAGCCCAGCGACGAAGCGGCAGCAAGCGTCGCCTTGATCTCAGTGGGGTGATGGCCGTAATCATCGACCACGGTGATGCCATCGATATCGCCCACGTGGGTAAAGCGACGGCGGACGCCCTCAAAGCTCGAGAGCGCCTTGGCGGCGGCGTCGATGTCAAGGCCCAGGACATGGGCGACGGTGAGCACCGCCGTGGCGTTGAGCATGTTGTGGCGACCGGGATTGCTCTTGATCTCCACAGCGTGCTCAGTGCCGTCCTCAAAGCGAACGATAAAATCGCTCTGGATGCCCTTGACATCCGGGTGCATGCAGACGATGTCGTTGCTCTCGGCAAAGCCGTAGGAAAGCACGTGACGACCCGTCGACTTGGCGAGCTCGACCAGATGCGGGTCCTCACCGCAGACGATGACGGTGCCGTCCTCGCCCACCAGGCTCATGAATTTGGCGAAAGTTGCCTCGATCTCCTCGATACCCGAGTAGTGATCGAGGTGGTCGGCCTCGACGTTGGTCACGATGACCACGTTGGGGTTCAGGAACAGGAAGGAGCTGTCGGACTCGTCGGCCTCAGCGACAAAGTAGTCGCCCGAGCCGTTCTTGCCGTTCGTGTCATAGCCCTCGACGATGCCACCGATCAAGAAGCTCGGATCCAGACCCATGCGGTCGAGCATGGTGGCGCACATCGAAGACGTGGTGGTCTTGCCATGCGTGCCGGCAACAGCGACGGTGGTGTAGCCGTGGCCCAAAGCAGAGAGCATCTTGGCACGGGGCCACACGGGAATACCAAGCTCACGAGCGCGCACGAGTTCAGGGTTGGACTCCGGAATAGCGGTGGAGACAACAACCACGTCGGGCTTGACCTCGTCGATCGTGGCGGCCTCATGGCCCACATGCACCTTCACACCAGCGCGGGTAAGCTGGCGGATATAACGTGACGTCTTAAGGTCGGAGCCGGTAACGGCATAACCGCGCTCGTGCAGAACGAGGGCGATGCCGCTCATGCCGGCGCCGCCGATACCGATAAAGTGGGCGCTCTTAAACTCGGGCGCGGAGGTTGCAGTCTGGGAATCAGCCATGTGCTCGTGTACTCCTTGCGTAAACACTGCCTGTAACCCATTAACTGTACCGCACCTACCGCATCAGCGCGAGGGCGACCGACGATATCCCGTCTAACTAACGCAAACCCTCTACCGCATCCGCCAGAAGAGCGGCGGCCCTATCCTGAGCCAGACCACGCGCCGCCTGACGCATGGCGTCGCGCGCCGCCGCGTCATCGACCAGATGCAGCAGCTCATCGGCAAAGGCAGAACCGTCGATATCGGCATCGGCGCAGAGCACGCCGGCCCCGGCGTCGACCAGATACCGGGCATTGGTGGTTTGGTGGTCGGCCGTCGCATGCGGATACGGCACGAGCACTGAGGGCACAGCGAGCGCAGCGATCTCGGCCACGCTCGATGCGCCCGAACGCGAGAGCACCAAATCGGCAGCAGCCAGCATATCGCCCATGTTGTCGATGTAAGGCTGGACGCGGTAACGCTTCGCCTCCTCGGGCGTCAGCGCCAAAGCGCGCTCGGTCTCCTCAAAGCCGTCGGCACCCGTCGAATGCAACACATAGAGGTTCTTGCGCGAAAGCAGCTCGTTTTTGAGCGAGACCACGCGCTCGTTGAGGTGCTGGGCGCCAAGTGAACCGCCAAAGACGAGCAGCAGCGTAGCGTCCTCGGGAACGCCAAGTGCCTTGCGGCCGCGAGCGCGATCGCCCTCGATCACCGAGCGACGTACGGGGTTGCCGGTCATGAGCACGTGGTCAGGGTCACCTTTGCGCTCAAAAACCGAACGCGCTGCCGGCACCGAGATGCACACGCGGGCGGCGTGGGAGTTCATCATCTTGTTGGCCAGGCCCGGAACAGAGTTCTGCTCATGCAGCAGATACGGAACGCCCGCGCCCTTGCACCACCCCAGCAGCGGAACCTCGACATAGGCACCAAAACCGATGGCGGCGTCGGGCTTGCCGACCTTTGAGAAATGACTGGCGAGCGCACGCTTGGCTTTGTTGACACGCCACAGCGAGGTCAGCGCCGTCCAAGGACGGGAGCGGTCGAAGCCCGTGACCGTAATGGGCACAAAATCAAACCCAGCCTCGGGGACCAGACGACCCTCGAGCTTGCGCGACTGGCCCACGAACACAACGTGGTGGCCACGATCACGCAGTTCTTCGGCCAAGGCGAGCGCGGGGTTGATGTGTCCTGCCGTGCCGCCGGCTGCAATAGCAACGGTCATCTTATCGGTCATGGTAGTCCCTTCGTACACGCGGTCCCTGGTCGTCGGTGCGCAGACGCGCCGACGGGTCCGAGTTCAAATCGATTCGATTATATCCGCCGCCCGCGTTGCGAGGGCTGGGGCGCTGAGGACGACCTTGCGGAGCCATTCGCGGGCGTGGACGAGCTGCCGGCTCGGATGGAGAACCATCAAGAACGGTAAAGCCGCTACGCGAAGGTCGTTCACCGCGCACATGGGCCACGCCGGCAGTGCTCTCGTCCATAACGGCAAAGCTCTCGCGGCGACGGTCGTACTCATCGCGACGGGCGCTCTCATACGAAACGCGCAGGATCAGACCGGCGAGCATAAGCGACACGATAATCGACGAACCGCCGTAGCTAATAAACGGCAACGGTTTGCCCGTCATGGGAAACACGTTGAGGATGCCCAGCGCGTTAATCAAAAACTGCACCGCGAGAATGACTGCGGAGCCAGACGCCATGAGCGCGCCCCGACGATCGGTCGCCTGCTCGGCAATGCGAAACGCCGAGTAGATCAGCATCGCAAACACCAAGAAGAACAGCACGGTTCCGACAAAACCGACTTCCTCGCCAATGATGGCCAGGATGTAGTCATTGTGCGCCTCGGGAAGATACGAGTACTTCATGGTTGAGTTGCCGATGCCACGGCCGAACAGACCGCCCGAGGCAAAGGCCATGATGGCAAGCGTGGCCTGATAGCCGTCACCATACTCGTCGGCCCAAGGGTTCAAGGCAACCTGAATGCGCACCATACGGTACGGCTCTGCGACAAGCGCAATCACGATCACGAGAATGCCGAAGATTAGCACGCCGATGATAAATCTGGGGTCGAGACCCGCAAACAACGCCATGCACATGAGGGTCAACAGGATGATCAGGACAGTACCGAAATCGGGCTGGATAAAGATCAGAAAGAGCGAAATACCCAGGTAGATGCCCATCTTGCGAAGGAATTCGTTGATGTTGCCACCGGGCGAAAAGAAGCGATCAAGCATGATGGCCGAATACGCAATGGCAAATGGCTTTAAAAACTCGGAAGGCTGGAACTGAATACCGGCGATGTTGAGCCAGCGCGTGGCGCCGCGGCTGCCGCTGCCCACCAAGAACACCAGAAGCAGTAGCCCTATCATGCCGATGAGGAAGATCCTGAGCACATCCTCCCCAAACCAGCTGTCCGGCAAAACGCGCACGATGGCAATCAGCGCCAGAACACCGACCACGGCAAACGCGGCCTGTCGACCCAGAAAAAACGTCGCCGAGCCATTCTCGTGCAGCGCCTCGACCGAAGACGCCGAGTACACCATCAGCAGGCCAAAGCATACCAAGGTAAACAAGCAGGCCATGAATATCAAACGGGGGCGCATGATACGGGCGGGAACGCCGGCAATATAGCGTTCGCTAAACGACTGCCCGCCGCGGCCGGAACGCGGTGTGGTGCGACGTGAGGAAGCACGGTCCGAGTCGGGCCTCCTCATACCTTGTCGGGGGCTCTCCTCTCTCACCGGCAACCCCTATTCCATTTGCGATTTCGCCGCAGCGGCAAGCTGGGCCACATAGTCCTTAAACACGCGGCCGCGCTCCTCATAGCCCGAGAACTCATCGAACGAAGAGCAGGCAGGTGAAAGTAAGATCACGTCGCCACGGCTCGACAACGAACGGGCAACGTCCACGGCGTCGCGTAGGTCATCCGCCTGGGCGATATCCACATCGCCATCGACATCGGCCTCGTCCATAGCGGCGGTGAAGCGCTCGCGCGCATCGCCAAAGCAGACGACCGAGCGCACGTTGTCCATAACGACGCGCGCGAAGTCCGTGAGCGGCGTGCCCTTATCGTGGCCGCCGAGCAGCAAGATCACGTCGTCATCGGGAAATGCCGTCAGTGCCTTCTTGACCGCATCGGTGTTGGTCGCCTTGGAATCGTTGACGTAACGCACGCCGTCAATCTCGCCACACGGCTCCACGCGGTGCTCGAGCGGCTGGAACGAGGCAAGACCGCGGCAGACACCATCGACATCGGCACCGACCGCCAAGGCAGCCGTGGCAGCGCACAGGGCATTGATAACATTGTGATGGCCCGAGATCTTGAGCTCGGATATAGCGATGAGCGGGGTCTCGACACCCTTCAGACGCACGATCATCTTGCCATCGCGCACAAAGGCGGCATCCTCGCCCTCAGGCTCGTCAAAGGCAACCTTGCAGATGCGACGACCCGGCGTGTAGATGTACTCATCGAACTCGTGAATGCCGGCGTCTTCGACGTCGACAACCACCAGATCGTCATCGGCCATATTGTCAAACAGTTTGATCTTGGCAAGCGCATAGTTCTTATGGCTCTTATGCCAGCCCAAGTGGTCGGGAGTGATGTTGAGCAGCACCGCCACGCGGGGGTGGAGCTCGGTTGTCGTAGCAATCTGATAGCTCGAGAGCTCAGCCACAAACCACTCGTTGTGGGCTCGGCCGTCAATCTCGTTGACCGGCGGCTCGCCGATGTTGCCGACAGCAACGCTGGCCTCGCCGGCAGCCTTAAGCAGATAATCAGTCAGCGACGTGGTGGTCGTCTTGCCGTTGGTGCCCGTGATGGCAATCCAGTTATCGGGCGACAGGCGATAGGCAAACTCGGGCTCACCCATAATCTGGGCGGCATGCTCGCGCCCGGCCTTAAAGAAGCCCGAGAACTCCGAGATGCCCGGGCACGTCACGCATACGTCATAGGCGCCCTCGACCTGTTCGGTCCCATAGACAAACGACGCACCAGCAGCCTCGAGCGCACGCGTGGCGTCATTGGGCTCAGAGGTGCCGCCGCCATACACGGTAACGGCGCTTACGCGCTCGGGATGTGCCAGCGCCCAGCGGGCGACATCGAGACCGGATTTGCCCTGACCCAAAACGAGCAGGCTAAAGACATCAGCAAGAGGCATGAAAGACCACTATCCCAACTGGAAGAACAGGGCAAGGCCAACGGCACCAAAGGCCGCAGCGATAATCCAAAAACGGATGACGACCTTGGTCTCGGCCCAGCCCTTCTTTTCGAAATGATGATGGATGGGCGCCATAAGGAAGACGCGCTTGTGCGTAAAGTGGAAGTAGACAACCTGAATCATGACCGACAGGGTCTCAACGATAAACAGGCCGCCGATGATGAGGGAGACGACCTCGGTGTTGGTCATGATGGACGTGCAGGCAAACGCGGCGCCCAGGGCAAGCGAGCCGGTATCGCCCATAAAGATGCTCGCCGGATAGCAGTTGAACCACAGAAAGCCCAAGCAGGCACCGGCACACGCGGTGCAGAAGATGGACAGGTTCACGTCTCCGTGCAAAAACGCCATGGCAGCCATGGCGAGCATGGCAATCATAGAGGTGCCGCCAGCAAGACCGTCAAGGCCATCGGTCAGGTTCACGGCATTAGAAAGACCGGCGATCATCAGCCAGCAAAAGACAATGTAGAGCCACGGGAACGAAAGGCCGCAGATGGTAGTCGAAAGCACGCCAAGGTCAATCGTCAGGCCGCCGGGAAAACGAATCTCGGGGGCGACGCCGCACCAGTTAACGGCAAGTACCGTAAAGGTGACACAGATAATGGTTAGGCCGATCATCTTGGCATGAGGCGTCAGACCGAGCGAGCGCCCATGCGTAACGGAGGTCAGGTCGTCGATCAGGCCCAGCACGCCGGTCGCCAGCGTGGCGAGCAGCACGAGCACGAGCTCGGTGGTGAGCTTGCCCATCAGCAGGCAGGTCAGCGAAATCGCAACAAGGATGATGACGCCGCCCATGGTCGGCGTACCCTGTTTAATCAAATGACGCTTGGGGCCGTCGGCTCGGACCTGTTGGCCGATACCCTCGACCTTCAGCAGCTTGATCCACCACGGCATGAGCAGCAGCGCAATGGCAGCGGCGATGCCAAGCCCCAAAAAAGCCTGATACGTTGGATACGAGGGATTGCCGAACATGGGCTAGCACACACCTTCCACAAAGCGGTCGAGCTCAACAAAGCGGGAACCCTTGACCAGTACAACATCATGTTTTTCAAGCGCGCCGCCCATGCGGTCGAGCACCTGCTGATAATCGGAGAACACCTGGATGCGGTCCTCGTCCATGCCCATCATGCGCGCGGCATCGGCCATAAGCTGGGCCAGCTCACCACCCACGCACGCCAGCATGTCGAGCTTCTTGGCGGCCGCATAGGCGCCCACGAGCTCATGCATGCGAGGAGCCTCATCGCCCATCTCGCCCATCTCGCCCAGGATCGCCATGCGAGACCCCGTGCACGAAAGCGAGCACAGTAGATCGAGGCCAGCAGCCATGGATTCGGCACTGGCGTTATAGGAATCGTCGATGACGCGGGCACCGCTCTTGGCGCGCTTGATCTCCTGGCGGTGACCGGTGATCGTGAGGCCCCTAAAGGCAGCATCGATCTGCTCGGGCGTCACGCCCAAGCGATAGGCAACCGCGGCGGCCTTAACGGCATTGGGAACGGACTGCACGCCGGGGATGGCAAGCATGGTATCGATCGTCTCACCCTGGCCAAAATCGAGCGTAAAGACCGGACGTCCCTCGTCATCAACACGAATGTCGCGGGCACGGACCTCATCATCGTCCGAGACGCCGGCCAGCATCACATCGATACCAGCAGGCTGGGCGAACGTATCGCGAATGAACGGCGTAAAGTCGTCCTCACCGCCCAAAACCAGCAGCGGCAAGAAGTCGCCGGCGGCGCACATACCCTGGACAATCTCGGCCTTAGCGCGGGCGATGTTCTCGCGGCTGCCCAAAATGCCGATGTGAGAGGTACCAATCTTGCTTACGATGGCAAGGTTGGGATTGGCGGACTGGGACAGGCGCTCAATCTCGTGGAAATGGTTCATGCCCATCTCGAGCACCAGGACCTCGGTATCGGCCGGAGCGGAAAGCACCGTGAGCGGCATGCCGATCAGGTTATTGAAATTGCCCTTGGTGGCCCAGACACGATAGCGCTTGGCGAGCACGGCGGCGAGCACGTCCTTGGTCGTCGTCTTGCCGATGGAACCGGTAATGCCAACGACCAGGCAGCCAAGCTCCAGGCGATACGTGTGCGCCAAACGCAGCAGAAACTCCTCGGGATCATCGGTCAGCAGGATGGCGCACCCCTTGTCCTGCGCCAGCGAGACCAGCTCAGCCTCGGGCTCACGCGTCATCACGACGGCGCCGGCACCCGACTGGACGGCACGGGAAGCAAAATCATTGCCGTCGACGTTTTCACCGGGAAAGGCGACGAAAATCGTCCCTTCCTCGACCTGACGCGAGTCGATAACGCACCCGCGGCATACCCGATCGGCTTCTCCCGTCACGGTTCGGGCCCCTGTTGCGGCCGCGAGGTTGTTGACGGCGATCTCTATCATTGCAGCTCCCCTGTAAACCTAATAATGCTATCGGCGTATTGTATCCCAGCGCCGCACATGCGTGGTGCAGGGCATGTGAACACCCTCATATGGGACAACAAACAACGCCCCAAAGATTGTAACCCCCTACTTCGTGTGCGGGATACCCAGCACGTCGAGCGCGTTGGCCATAATGGACTGGAACGGCACCGCAGCGGCATCTGAGCCGCTCGGCGTTCCGTCGAGCGTGATATAGCACAGCACCTTGGGCGATTGTGCCGGTGCAAAGCCCATAAAGGACGACATGTAGTTCTCCTTGAGGTAGCCGCCGTTCTCGTCGGCACGTTCGGCCGTACCGGTCTTACCCGCCACGTCATAGCCGTCAACCGCGCCGCCAACGCCCGTTCCCTCGGACACGACCGTCTGCATGCACGATGTCACCTGGGATGCGGCGTCCTCCGAAATCGCGCGCTCGCCTTCACCCCAGTCCTTCTCGTCGCCTTTGCTGGACTTATAGAAGTGCGGTGTCATCATCACGCCGCCGTTGGCGATGCCGCCCACGGCACGTGCGATCTCAATCGGCGAGACGGACAGCGCCTGTCCAAAGCTCATCGAGCCCAGCGTGGCGCCGTCATACTGGTCACGCTCCTTGACGATACCCAGGCTCTCGCCCGGAAAATCGACACCCGAGCTGTGACCGATGCCCCACTTGTCCACATAGGCGGCAAAGTCGTCGGCACCGATCTTGCGCCCCACCAGGACAAAGCCCACGTTGGACGAACGGCGCATCATCTCGCGCACATCCATGGTCATGGCGTAGTCGCGCTTGTCGGCATCGGTGACGGTATCGTCGCCCACCTTGATGCTCGCCGGCACCTCAAACGACGTACTCGATCGCACGACGCCCAAGTCGAAGCCGGCGCCCGCCACGAGCGTCTTAAAGACCGAGCCGGGCTCGTAGGCGTCGGTGACCAGGCGCAGATTCATATCCTCGGTCTTGGCATTCTCCAGATCGGTCTGGTCGTAGGTCGGGTACGAGCAGGCTGCCAAAATCTCGCCTGTCGTAGGATCGGTGACCAGCGCCGAGCCGTTCTTGGCCTTAGTCTTCTCAACTGCCTCTGCCAGGGCATCCTCGGCCGCACGCTGGATATTGACGTCGAGCGTCGTCACGATATCAACGCCGTCGACCGCAGCCACCTTTTTATAGGCACCGCCCGCGATATAGCTGCCGTCCCTCGCGCGCTCGCGTACGAGAGAACCGTTCGTGCCGGTCAGAAGCTTGTTGTATTGCTTTTCGAGACCCGTCAAGCCGTCGTTGTCTACATTCACTACACCCAGCACCTGCGATGCCAGATTGCCGTATGGATATACGCGCTTCATGGCCTGCTCAAAAAGCACGCCGGGCAGGTTCTTCTTCTCCAGCGCCGCAACATCGTCTTCGTCCACCTGGCGCTTGATATACACCCAGGTTCCATCGGACTCAACGAGCTTGCGGCAGGTCTTTTTATCGATTCCAGTTGCCTTGACCAGCGCCGACACCGTCTTGTCAACATCCTCGACAAGCTGCGGGTTCACGGCGATGTTGCGACATTCGACCGACGACGCCAACACGTTGCCGTTGCGGTCGTAGATGGTGCCGCGTTTGGCATAGAGGGTCTGCGCAAGCAGGCGGCGCGCATCGGCACGCTCGCGCAGTTTATCGGCTTCGACAATTTGATAGTCGGCAAGGCGAAAGACGCCCAAGCCCAAGCCAAGCCCGATGAAGCCCATGACGGCTTTGCGGCGAGGCAGAGGTGCGCCTGTGAGCCATTCGGTCGACGAACTCTTGCGCGACCTGGTGTTATGCACTTGAGGGCCGCCCGAGCCGCGAAGTCGCGACGCCGGGTCGTTGCCACGGGACTGCCCGACGTTGTAAGATTGCCGACCCGTTCCTTGATAACCAGAACGTCCCCGCGACGAGGGACGTCCAGAACCGCGGCCCCCATCGGAACCGCGGCGATAGTCATTTGTCATACTCAGCTACCGTCTTGCTACTGAGCGGTCGCGGTCGCGTTGGCGCCCGCGGCTGCATCCTGCGAAAAGTCAAGTGTAACGCTCTCGCTGGGCTCCACCATGCCATAAGCGCCCGCAAGGTCGCGAATGCGCGTGTCGGCGCCATAGACCGAATGCATGACCTCCAGGTCGGAGCTCTCATCGGTCGCCTTTTCGAGCGTGTTAGTAAGCTCGGCGTTGCTGTTGAGCACCTGGGCCGTAACGCCGGCGAGTGCCACGCGGGCGACGCCGATCGTCATGAAGATAGCGGCAATGATGCAAAACGTTTTAAGAACGCTCATGAAAACCGGGCTTACCGCCTGGTTTGCCTGACGGCCCGCGCCCGTGTAGACATCAAAGCGCGGCGTGCGCTGCTCACGGGGAGCAACGGGGGCCTGCGGCGTCTCACGATAGGCGGGCATGGCGTTCATATCATAGGCAAGTGCTGCGCTTGAAGTGTTGTAGCCCATGATATGCCGCCTCCCATCCCGAGTACGTTGGTAGTGTGTTTAAGCTTCGTTTATGGTGCGAGCGGGAGGTCCAATATCGCGCGGTCGCGCCTACAGACGCTGCGCCACGCGGATTTTGGCTGATCTCGCCCGAGGGTTGCGCTCAACCTCATCAGGCTGGGCAACCAAGGGTTTGCGGGTGATGACCTTGAGTATCGGCACGTTGCCGCACACGCACACCGGAATCTCCGGCGGACACGTGCACCCCTGGCTCATCTCCTTAAAGTGGTTCTTTACGATACGGTCCTCGAGCGAGTGATACGAGATGACGCAGATACGTCCGCCCGGGTTGAGCCACCTGGTGGCGGCATCAAGCCCTCGTTCGAGCACATCGAGCTCGTGATTGACCTCGATGCGAATGGCCTGGAAACTTTTCTTGGCCGGGTGTCCGCCATGCCGACGAGCGGCAGCCGGGATACCCGCCTTGATGATCTCGACAAATTGGCCGGTGGTTTCGATCGGTTCTTGCTCGCGGCGGCGCACGATCTCGCGCGCGATCTGCGAGGCAAACTTCTCTTCGCCGTAGACGCGTAGAATCCGGGCGAGGTCGTGTTCGTTATAGGTGTTGATGACCTCAGCTGCGTTTAAGGTGTTATTACCCGGATCCATCCGCATGTCCAATGGGGCGTCCTCGTTATACGAAAAGCCCCTGCCAGGGATATCGAGTTGCGGTGACGAAACGCCCAAATCGAACAGGAAGCCATCGACCCCGGGCACCTCGGCCGAGCAAAGCAGCTCGTCCAAGTCGCCGAAGTTGCCCTTCAGCAGCTGGTGCGGAACTCCGGGAACCTCGCTGTCCAGACGGGCGCCAGCGGCCTCGAGGGCCATGTCGTCCTGATCGACGCCGAGCAAAAGGCCCGTCTCCCCCACCTGCGCGGCCATCTTTACCGAATGGCCGGCACCGCCAAGGGTGCAATCGCAGACAACGGAGCCGCTCTTTAGCCGCAGCGACTCAAGCACTTCGCCGAGCATGACAGGTTCATGCCGATATTCTTGTGTCAAGATCCCACGCTCCATCCGTTACCCGTGCCTTGCCCTTACGAGAAGAAGAGGTCCAGCAGGGCCTCATCGTCATCGTCCTCATCGGCCGCGGCGCGATCCCAAACCTCAAGGTGGTCGTAGTTGCCCACAACCGTGACCTCGCGGTCGAGGTTCGCCTGCTTGCGGAGAGACTCGGAAAGACCGATACGACCGGCGCTGTCCACGTCCATCGACGTGGTGCGCTTGTTGATCGCCCTCATGAGCTTCTGGTCATTAATGTCACGCGGGTTAAAACCCTCGTGGCCCTCACGACCCGCGAAGAGTCCTTCGACCCACTTATCGAAGGCCTCGGCAGAGAACACGTACAGAGCATCGACATCCAGGGCTTTAAACACGCGAACGTGCTCTCCAAGCTCCTCGCGAAGGGGTGCAGGCAGGGACAGACGCCCTTTTGCATCG
>ERZ825670.1002-NODE-1002-length-33705-cov-5.372779_pt1 | contig 33705 bp, 28 predicted proteins | sample MGYA00519929_ERZ825670 | MGnify/ENA primary metagenome ERZ825670 (study PRJEB31778, sample SAMEA3449207) | human gut metagenome | biome: human gut; feature: human-associated habitat; material: faeces | place: United Kingdom | collected 2010/2012 ...
CCTTTTCCAAGACCAAGTTTCTTTGCCTCATTCTCAAACGACTTCTGATTTATATTCCTTATATCATATTCGCCATCTATGTTAAGCGACATTTTCTCTGTGCTGCTGTCATATATAACAGTACTTAATAAATCATATGCCGGAGCTAATCTAATTCCTTTTAAATCCTCACTATATAAAAGAGCAATATTTTTAACATGATTATCTGTATTACCTATAAGATAATTAAATATACATAAATCCCATAGCCTTATCTGATCTTCAATTGGATTGCTTGAATAATTTTTTATTAGTTCAAATGCATCTGCTAAATAATCTTTCCCGTTTTTCTCGTATTTTTGTGACGCTGTAATTCCAAGTGCCTGTGCAAAATCCTCCTGATGAAGTCTTAATGGAACTTTCTTCCCCATTAATTCTTTGGATGTATCTAAAATCTTTCTGTCATATCTTTCAGTTGCAAATAAAAAATCATTTTCTTTATCATTAAGATTAATAATAAAACTATCTGGTGTCCTAATTCCTAGTTTTCTTGCTGTCAGCAAACATAACTGTTCATTAGCAACAATCTTTTTTAACCTTACATGGCTCTGCTTTAATATATGTGTACTTGGTGCCAGTCCCGCTGGCTGATACCATTCATTATTATTCCTGTCATAATATAATCCGGTCTTTCCTGATGCCCCAGCCAATGATAAATGTGATTTAATAACCAGTTCCGCTGACTTAGTTGCACCTTCTCTTGCAAATTCCAGCAATTCTTCATGTGATAATAATCTGTAAGAAGATTCTGTTATATTCATATCACCTTCTACTATTCTTATTGCTCCCAGACACTCGCTTCCTAATTCTGAAAGAACTGATATATAATCATTTTCATCAACATGAAGCCAACCCGCAACACACCTTCTTGTATATCCTTCTGGTAAAAGACTTTCAAAAAAGCATCGTGTTCTTTCTGGTGAAAAGCTTCTTTCATCAAGCGGTAAACTGATTGATATTGCTCTTGAAGATTTATCTTCTATATATTCCTCTGAATATGAAAATACAGCATCCTCAGAATTATGCCCTGTAATACTGCCAACATTAATCATATTTCCATTACATTCAATATATACCTCTAAATTTCTCATTATCTCCCCCTTACATCAATATTGATATCAAGTCCAAGAATCGAAATTAACTGTATTACCTTGCCAATCTCAACAGTCGGCTTACCTCTTTCCACATCTGATATAAAACTTACACTAAGACCAGTATATTCCGACAAAAATGCCTGCGTATACTTTAATTCTTTTCTCCTGTTCCTGATTATATTTCCAAGCCCCTCTGAATCAGTTATTTTCATAATATTCACCTCAACGCAAAAAACAAGCCGTACGGCTTTATTATACATATTTTCTCACAAATAAAGCCGAGCGGCTTTGTTTTGATAAAAACATTATAATATAAGCCGTACGGCTTAGTCAATTTTCTTTTGTTACATAATTTCATTTTCTTGTAATGAAATAATATCCTGCAATTATTAATTTGGGTTGTGCCTTATGAGTATAGTATATATTTATCCAATCAGAACTTTTTGCCTTCAAATAAAAAACGAACCCACCCGAAGATGAGTCCGTTTCATAGTCTTAAACCGGCAGATTCTTCATACTCTCAAGACTTATAACAAGTGTTGATGTATTATGAAGAAGTGCTGAAGTTGTGGGCTGTATGACGCCCGTTACACCAAGTGCAATAAGTGCGGAATTGAATCCGACAATCACACGGTAATTTCTGTTAATCTTCTTAATCAGACTGTCACTTAATTTCTTAAGCATAAGTATCTGGTTAAGATCATCTGCGCCGACAGTGATATCTGCAATCTCTCTTGCAATCTCAGCACCATCACTTATGGCAATACCTACATCTGCTGCTGAAAGCGCTGGTGAGTCATTAATTCCATCACCAATCATAATTACCTTTCGTCCGGCTGCCCGCTCTTTCTCTACGAACTTAGCCTTGTCTTCTGGAAGAACTTCTGAATAATATTCAGTAACGCCAACCTTTCTGGCAATAGAGGCGGCTGTTCTTTCACTGTCTCCGGTCATCATGACAACCTTTGATATTCCAGCCTTCTTAAGCCCTTCAATAACCTCCGGTGCTTCTTCTCTTAATGGATCAATTATGCATATAACTGCTGCAAGCTGACCGTTAATTGCCATATAAAGATGTGAGCAGTCATCTGGAAGACTGTCAAATAACTCCTGCTTTCCTACTGGAATTACACATGCCTCATCCTCAAATACAAAGTGATGGCTTCCTATGATAACCTTGCTTGTATTGATAAACGTTGATATTCCATGTGCAACAATATATTCAACCTTAGAATGCATCTCTTCGTGCATAAGATTTCTTCTGCCAGCTTCATTAACAACAGCCTTAGCCATTGAATGTGGAAAATGCTCCTCAAGACATGCAGCTATTCTTAACAGCTCATCTTCCGGCATTCCGTTAAATGAATATACCCTGCTTACTGTTGGCTTAGCCTTTGTAAGTGTACCTGTCTTATCAAATACGATAGTATCCGCTTCAGCAATTGCCTCTAAGAACTTACCGCCCTTGACTGTTGCACTCGCCTGACTTGCCTGTCTTATTGCTGCAAGTACCGTAATAGGCATAGCAAGCTTCAATGCACATGAGAAATCAACCATAAGTATTGACAATGCCTTAGTAGTATTTCGTGTTAACAGATATGTAAGTGCAGTTCCGCCAAGTGAATAAGGTACAAGCTTATCTGCAAGATGCTCTGCTTTTGACTCAAGACCTGATTTTAACTTCTCAGATTCTTCAATCATCCTGACAATCTTGTCATATTTGCTTGAGCCTCCGGCACGCTTAACCCTGAATACTATCTCGCCCTCTTCTACTACAGTTCCTGCAAATACAGAAGTTCCCTCACCTCTTCTTACAGGCTCAGATTCTCCTGTAAGTGAAGCCTGATTAACCATAGCCTCACCACTGATAACAGTTCCATCAAATGGGATTACATTACCCATCCGGATTATTACATTATCTCCGTCCTTAACATCTTTCACAGATACCTGTACTTCTGCATCATCTGTCTTTAACCAGACCTTATTAACGTTAAGTGACATCGTTCTTGCCAGGTCGTCAACCGACTTCTTGTGTGTCCAGTCCTCTATTATCTCACCTATACCAAGAAGAAACATTACTGAACTAGCTGTATTAAAGTCTCTTCTTAAGATAGAAACTCCTATTGCAGTTGCATCAAGAACTGGCACTTCAAGCTTTCTGTCAAGCAGTGTCCTGATTCCTTTATAAATGTACTTCATTGAAGATACCGTTGTTAATACCGCACATACCGGTGCCGGAATAAACAATTTCTTAGTCATTCTCCACAACACCTGATCTGCCAGCTTTTCAGTATAATGAGAATTGATTGCTCTTCCTGATGTTGCAAGAACATCTTCAGGAACCTCTACATTGCTGTATCTGAACCTAGCAATAGCTTCAATCACGGTTTTTCTTGAACATCTGTACTCAACGACTGCATCAGCAGTTCTCTCATACACTTTGGCATTCGTGACGCCCTGCAGATTCTTAAGATAATACTGCAAAGTATCTGCCTGTGTAAAAGTCATGCCAGAAGCATCCATGTGAACGCGGATTCTTCCGGGCACATCATGCTTTATTATGAATTTCATACTCTGTTACGCTTCCTCATCTTCATCTACTGAATCAAGTACAACTTCTTCTGTGTTATACTTTGTCTCATTGATTGTCTTAGCATCAGCATATATATCCTCGCAGTTTTCCTGAACAGTTGTAGCTGTCTTCATTATGCATGATTTAGCTCTTAAAACTGCTGCTGTACAGTTAGTGTAAAGCTTCTTTGCGTCCTTGCTTGTAAGAATCTTAATTCCAGCTGTTCCAAATAATACACCTGCTGCAAAAAGTCCTGGTTTCTTTAAGTTATTAATTTTCATACTGTGCTCCTCTCTGTCCATATTGGACAATAAATGTTTCTTAAGTTTGACGGTTATTATATTACACATTATGTAACATTTCTACATAAATCCACTTATTGAGAAATCTTCTCAATATAGCAAAAGGAGAGATGAAACAGTTTCATCTCTCCCTTATTAGTAAATATTATTTATTAACTGAAACTGCCTTTTTCCTGTCAACTACACTTGTTATCTTCTGATTCTTAATGTATCCGCAGGCTTCTAGCCCTGACTCAATAATTTTACTCCATTTGCTTTCTGATAAATTAATTGACGAATCATCGTTTAATCTTACAGTATAACCGCCATTATCATTCTCATCACAAGTTATTCTGTACATATTCTTACGGTTAATTGCACCTATTTCTTCCAGTGTATTAACCATTCTATATACAGTTGCAGCCCCAATCTTAGGATCCTTTTTTACTGCCTTGTAATAAATCTCTTTACAGCTTGAGCAGTCCTCTTCAAGAATTACATCAAGAAGCATTAGCCTCTGTTTAGTTATCCTGCAACCCTGCTGCTTGAGACGAGAAATAATAATGTCTTTGTCTTTATCAGGATTTCTGACCACCCGTTACCTCCTTTTAATGGCAGTGGCCTTTGCATTTACCGCAGTCGCCACCACATGTGAACGATTTACCGTTTTTCTTGTCGTGTACCATACTGCGTACAATAAGCGCAACTATAATCACCAATATAACTCCTACTATAATTGTTCCCAGCATAATTACACCTCCGATAATATATCATTTAATTACTTTGTTGCATTTAAAAGCTTCTTAGAATCAACCTTTAATGTCTTACTTTCCTTATATGGTCTGAATAACAGATAGATGAAACCAACAATTATAAGAATTGCGATTACTGTGAATACATTAAATGCTGTGTCGCCAGTAATAAGACCAGCAATCTGGTTAATTACAAGACCTACAAGGTAAGCATATCCACACTGGTATCCGATTGCAATCCAGAACCACTTAGTGTTGTTCATCTCTCTCTTAATAGCACCCATTGCTGCGAAGCAAGGAGCACAGAGAAGATTAAATGCAAGGAATGCATATCCGCTTACTACTGTAAATGTAGCTGCCATGTTAGCATATACTGTTCCCTCACCTGCTGAGTAAAGGATACCCATTGTACCAACGATATTCTCCTTAGCAACAAGGCCAGTAATAGAAGCAACAGTTGCCTGCCAGTTACCAAATCCTAAAGGAGCAAATATCCATGCGATTGCCTTACCAATTCTGCCAAGAATAGAGAAGTCAATCTGATCATCTGCAAGCATTGTAAATGTTCCATCAACAAATCCGAAGTATGTTGTGAACCAGATAATGATTGTTGAAAGTGTGATGATTGTTCCGGCCTTCTTGATGAATGACCATCCACGCTCCCACATGCTTCTTAATACTGTACCAACTGTTGGAAGATGATATGCTGGAAGCTCCATAACGAATGGTGCCGGATCTCCAACGAATAACTTTGTCTTCTTTAAGATGATACCTGAGCAGATAATTGAGAATATTCCAAGGAAGTATGCTGATGGAGCAACCCATGGAGCACCATCAAAGATAGCTCCGGCAACCATTGCTATGAATGGAAGCTTAGCTCCACAAGGAATAAATGTTGTTGTCATAATTGTCATCTTACGGTCTCTGTCGTTCTCAATTGTACGTGAAGCCATGATACCAGGAACACCACAACCTGAACCGATAAGCATTGGAATGAATGACTTACCTGAAAGACCGAACTTACGGAAAATTCTATCCATAATGAATGCTATACGTGCCATATAACCGCAAGACTCAAGGAATGCAAGGAATATGAATAATACAAGCATCTGTGGAACGAAGCCAAGTACTGCACCAACACCGGCTACAATACCATCAAGGATAAGACCCTTTAACCAGTCTACACAACCAATTGCATCAAGTCCTGACTCAAGAAGCACTGGGATACCAGGAACCCATACACCATAATTAGCAGGATCTGGAGCTGCACCATCATTGTCTATACACTGTTCAATAGCTTCCTTAACACCAGCTGCATCTGTTGTCTCTGTTGTTACACTAAGATTTTCCTCATCTTCTACATCATAATCTAATGTAAGATTAGCTGGAACTGTGTTTTCAAGTTTCTTTAATGCTGCTACTGCTGCATCTGAATCATAATCATCAGCTTCTGTATCAATAGCATCTGCATACTCTTCACCTTTATCACCAAGGCTGTCGATATATGCCCCGATGATTGCATCTGAATCACCATACTCATCAGCTACTTCTTCGTAAGCTGAAGTGCCAATTCCGAAGAGATGCCAGCCATCACCGAACACACCATCGTTAGCCCAGTCTGTTGCCCATGTACCAACTGTTGTAACTGATACATAGTATACGATGAACATTACAACTGCAAATATTGGAAGTGCTAAGAATCTGTTAGTAACTATTCTATCAATCTTATCTGATGTAGAAAGCTTCTTCTCAGACTTCTTTGCAAAACATCCACTGATAATTGAAGATATATATGTATATCTTTCATTAGTGATAATACTTTCTGTATCATCATCAAATTCTTTCTCAAGAGTCTCAATCTCAGCTGAAACATCTGGAACATTCTTCATAAGAACTTTAATCTTATCATCCTTCTCAAGAAGCTTGATAGCAAAGAATCTCTTCTGTTCTTCAACAATATCAAGACCAAGCTTATCTTCTACTGCAGATATAGCTGCCTCAACCTTATCATCAAACTTGTGAGCAATTGTATTGAGCTTCTTGCTCTCTGCAAGCTTAACAGCCTTCTCTGCTGCTTCCTTAATGCCAGTTCCCTTAAGAGCTGATATCTCAACAGCTTCACATCCAAGGTTCTTTCCTAACTTGGCAAGGTCAACCTTATCTCCGTTCTTTTCCATGATATCGACCATGTTAACAGCCATAATAACTGGAATCCCCAGTTCCATAATCTGTGTTGAAAGATAAAGGTTTCTTTCAATATTAGTACCATCAACGATATTGATGATTGCATCAGGTCTCTCGTTAATAAGATAATTTCTTGCTACTACCTCCTCAAGAGTATAAGGAGAAAGTGAATAAATACCTGGTAAATCCATGATAGTTACATCTTTATGTCCCTTTAATTTACCTTCTTTTTTCTCAACTGTAACACCTGGCCAGTTACCAACGAACTGATTAGAACCGGTCAAAGCATTAAACAATGTTGTTTTACCGCAGTTTGGATTACCTGCTAATGCAATTTTAATTGACATTTGACTACCTCATTTCTTTTATATAAATGTTTATGCATCTGCTAACAAACATTTGACAATTCTTACATTAATTAGATTATGCTAACCTGCATGTAAAAAAAATCAGCCTACCTCTATCATCTCGGCATCGGCTTTACGAAGCGATAATTCATAGCCTCTTACTGTAACCTCTACAGGATCTCCCAAAGGTGCTACCTTTCTTACATAGACTTCAACTCCCTTAGTAATTCCCATATCCATAATTCTTCTCTTAACCGGACCATCACCATTTAACCTGGTAACTTTAACAGTCTGGCCTACAGATACATCTCTTAAAGTCATAGTTTATCTCCTTCTTATTTTAGTTTTATATAAGAACTGGCATATTCAGTCCTTTATACCATAATTTTATTAGCCATATCTTTTCCTATGGCAACTCTTGATTCCTTAATGTTAACAATGACATTACCGCCAGCTTTAGAAACAACTGTTACTACTGCTCCCGGAACGAATCCAAGATTCTCAAGAAAACGTCTTATTTCTTCCTTTCCGCCAATCCGCTGGATTGTGTATGGAGTTCCTTCATCAATCATAGTTAATGGCATAAGCTCATCTCCTCTTTTTAGCATATTGATAATGTTTTTCATTACCGCCTTGGTTAGTATATTCTAATGGTCATTAGATGTCAACAACTTTTGTTATATTTTTATAATATTTTTTAGAACAATTTAACCCCTGATTGATATAACCAACCAGGGGCAAAATGTGCAATCTTTTCAATATATTACAGGCAATAAATAATTATGCTAACGCTGCCCCAAGTTTTTTGCAGTTTTCAACAGCATCATCATCTGGTGCTTCCTGACAGATTACGCTGTCTGTTGCAAGAACAGCCCCTGCAGCCTTGCTTCTTTCTTCCCAGTCAGCCATCCATTCGCCGCTTCCCCATCCATATGAACCAAAAAGTGCAATTTTCTTACCGCTAAGACTTCCTTCTACCTCTGTGAACATTGGCTCAAACTCTGATTCTTCAAGATTCTCTGCTCCCATTGCCGGGCATCCGAATGCGATTCCATCATATTCAGCAACCTTTCCTGAATTAAAATCATTTGCCACAAGTACATCAACCTCTGCTCCGGCTCCTTTAGCACCTTCTGCAACTGCGTTAGCCATTGTCTCTGTATTACCTGTTCCACTCCAATAAACTACTGCTACTTTACTCATTATCCAATCTCTCCTTTTTTACTTTTTATATGCTTAAACCGTTAATGCAGATATGCTTCTGCCTCGGTCAAAGACTCTTAAATATACTTCTGTGCATTTTCTGTAACGTGCAAACATCTTCTGGCTGAATGCCTCATCACAATACACCTTCCATACCCCACAACATTTGTAATTACAGCCCTTTTGTCTTATAAACTGGATTACATCTTCCACCGGGTAACTTAAGAACAGTCCTATTTCATGCGGAAAGCATGTGTTCTCCCCCACTCTCTGTTTAAGATGTTTGATGCTTGCTCCAACTTTATAATCTGTATATCCAAATGTTTTCAGTACATTTTGTACTGCTGGCTGTGACAAATCCTTCTCTAATCTGTCAGGTCTGAACACATATAAAAGTGCACTCTTTTCATTTCGCTTTAAAAATGTAACATACACGCCTTTGGCGTTAAGTTTTCTGTTTACACTTGCAAGCTCTTTCCTAAAATCAGATATATTATCATATCTGTAATTAAAAAGGTTGCCCGTCTTTAATCCGGCAAGCGTCGGAGAACACTCTTTTATAACTTCTCGCTCAATTCTTCCCAATACATCTGTACAGACCATTTTTCTTTTCCTTCCATATTGCACTTTATTCTCTTCTTTATCAGCATGCCCTGCTTTCGCTTAAATATGTTTCTAAAACACTTGTAAGCGATGCCGCACTGCTTGAATGTGTTCTTACTATATTTACATCATTCTTCTTAGCCTCTGTAACAGCTGATAAAACCATCTTATGAGAAACCGTATTAGTAAACAGTATCATAAGATCCGGTGTTCCAATCTGCTTGGAAAATCCGCTTTTTTCCTTAACAAATACCTTCGCCTTGCAGCCGTGTTTCTTACATATCTGCTGATACTGACGTTCCATACATTCATTTCCACCAATAATAACTACGCTCATATTCTCATCCTTTCATTTACCTTACTCTTGTTAGCTTTGTCTAACCCGCATTTATAAAATAACGGATATCCTAACTGGATACCCGTTACATAAGTTAGCTTTAACTAACTATTAAAATATCATCTTTCTATATAGCTGTCAATACATTTTTACAAATTATCTGTCAAATGGTGCATCGTCATCATTATTGTCAATGTCATCAATATCCGCTTGACCATCTGAATGGTCATGACCGTCAATCATATTCTCTCTATTGACAACTCTCTTGATATCTCTCTGCTTCTCCACAAGATCTGATAATAGCTCCTTAGTAGCCCTAGGTCTCTTGATATTCTTAATCTCAAAGTCACCCATTGTCTTGTCTCCAGAGCATACTTTAATAGTTCCTACTCCGACAAGTCTCTGCATGAATGAGCGCTCCAATGAAATATCCATAATACGATACAGTCTTACCTCATCATCTTTAACGCTGAAAAATCCTTTGCTTATAAAGAATCTGTCCTTAGATACACTATATCTTGTAAATGACCATGGAAGTCCGAGGAAGAGAATTCTCTTCCTGTCCTTCCATAATATATCTGTGCTGACTTTATCTCTTGCCATAATATCCCCTCCAATTCTAATGGCACACTGCTGACATATTCTATGTATTACTTGAAGTACTTAACACCAGATTCGAATATCTTAATATCCTGCTCACCATATATATTAATAGCAACACTGTCACCGCGTCTCTCAGAATGTGCCATCTTACCGAAGCATCTTCCGTCTGGGCTTGTGATACCTTCAATAGCCATGTATGAACCATTGATATTCCACTCTTCATCCATAGATACATTTCCGTCAAGGTCACAGTACTGTGTAGCAACCTGTCCGTTAGCAAAGAGCTTATCAAGCCATTCCTTAGGAGCAACAAATCTTCCTTCACCATGTGAAGCTGGGTTGCAGTATACTCCGCCAAGTTCAGCATTAGCAAGCCATGGGCTTAAATTGCTGACAACCTTAGTATATACCATCTTAGATATATGACGGTTAATTGTATTAAATGTAAGTGTAGGTGACTGTGCATCCTGTCCTGTAATCTTACCATTAGGTACAAGACCAAGCTTGATAAGTGCCTGGAATCCATTACAGATACCAAGTGCAAGACCATCTCTCTCATTAAGTAGCTTCTCAACTGCTTCCTTCATCTTGGCATTACGGAATGCTGTCGCAAAGAACTTGGCAGAACCATCTGGTTCATCACCTGCTGAGAATCCACCAGGGAACATAATAATCTGTGCCTGGTTAATAGCCTTCTCAAATTCATCAACAGACTCTCTGATACTCTCAGCATCAAGGTTCTTGAACACCTTAACGATTGTATCAGCACCGGCTCTTTCAAATGCCTTGGCACTATCGTACTCACAGTTAGTTCCTGGGAATACCGGGATAAATACTGTTGGCTTAGCAACCTTATTCTTGCATACATGTACGCTTGGTGCTTCATATAACTTGCTTTCAACCGGTGTAGTTTCCTTAGAAGCCTTAGTTGGGAATACACCCTCAAGGGTATCAGCCCATACGCTTAATGCTTCTTCTACATTAATTGAAACTTCCTTGTATGTGAACTTACCATTATCCTTAACAGTACCAACCTTAGTATAAGCTGTAGTAATCTCACTAAGCTTGTCCGCTGGAACTTCTGCAACGATACAGCCATAAGCTGGTGCAAAGAGATCATCTTCCTTAACGTCTGCGCTGATCTCAAAACCTAACTTATTACCAAATGCCATCTTGCTGAGTGCTGGCACAAGTCCGTTAGCATCAAGAACATATGCAGATACGATTGCCTTCTTCTGGATAAGCTCATGTATTGCACTGTAGAGTGCCTTAACCTGTTCGAAATCTGGAAGATCATACTGATTCTTCTTAATATCAAATCTGACTAATACATCACCATCATTCTTAAGTTCAGGAGTAATAATATCTCCTTCCTTAGCTACATCAATAGCAAATGAGCAGAGTGTTGGTGGAACATCAATATGTTCAAATGTTCCTGACATACTGTCCTTACCACCGATTGATGGAAGTCCGAATCCCATCTGTGCTTCATATGCACCAAGAAGTGCAGCAAATGGCTGGCTCCATCTTTCTGGATCTTCTGTCATTCTTCTGAAGTATTCCTGATATGTGAATCTGATCTTACTGAAATCACCACCGGCAGCAACAATCTTAGCTACAGAATCTGTAACAGCATAGATTGCTCCATGATATGGGCTCCATGATGAGAGATATGGATCAAATCCATAAGACATCATAGTTACTGTATCGCATGAACCCTTAAGCACTGGAAGCTTTGCAACCATGCTCTGTGTCTCTGTAAGCTGATATTTACCACCATATGGCATATATACTGAACCGGCTCCGATAGAACCATCAAATCTCTCAACAAGTCCCTTCTGTGAGCATTCGTTAAGGTCTGCTAAAGTCTTTAACCACTTACCGCGTACATCTGTAACCTTAACCGGCTTAAGGTAATCGTCTTCCTGTGAAGGAATATCAACTACAACCTTAGTCTCCTGATGAGCACCATTAGTATCAAGGAATGCTCTTGAGATATTAACGATATCCTTGCCTCTCCAGTTAAGAACAAGTCTTGGTTCTTCTGTTACAACAGCTACCTCAACTGCCTCTAAGTTCTCCTCAGCAGCATACTGAAGGAATTCCTTAACATCCTTAGGATCAACTACAACAGCCATTCTCTCCTGAGACTCTGATATAGCAAGCTCTGTTCCATCAAGACCTTCATACTTCTTAGGAACTTTATCAAGATCTACCTTAAGACCTGCTGCAAGCTCACCAATTGCAACGGATACACCGCCTGCACCAAAGTCATTACATTTCTTAATAAGCTTAGTAACCTCTGGTCTTCTGAAGAGTCTCTGCATCTTACGCTCTGTAGGAGCATTACCCTTCTGAACCTCAGCACCACAATCCTCAATAGACTTCTCTGTATGAACCTTAGATGAACCTGTAGCTCCGCCACATCCATCTCGTCCTGTTCTTCCACCAAGAAGAATAATGATATCTCCCGGGTCAGAATTCTCTCTCTTAACTGCACTTCTTGGAGCAGCAGCTATAACTGCACCAATCTCCATTCTCTTGGCAACATAATCAGGATGGTAGATTTCCTTAACATATCCTGTAGCAAGTCCGATCTGGTTACCATATGAGCTGTATCCGTGAGCAGCACCTGTAACAAGCTTTCTCTGTGGAAGCTTTCCATGAATTGTCTCTGATACCGGAACAGTAGGATCTGCTGCACCTGTAATTCTCATTGCCTGATATACATATGTACGTCCTGACAATGGATCTCTTATAGCACCACCAAGACAAGTTGCTGCGCCACCAAATGGCTCAATCTCTGTTGGATGGTTATGTGTCTCGTTCTTAAAGTTAACAAGCCATTCCTCTGTCTTTCCATCAATCTCAACTGGAACAACAATTGAGCAGGCATTAATCTCATCAGATTCTTCCTGATCAGCTAACTTGCCCTCAGCCTTTAACTTCTTAGCACCCATAAGTGCGAGATCCATAAGGCATACGAACTTGTCCTTACGGTCCTTATATATTTCTGCTCTGTCTGAAAGATACTTGTTATATGTAGCTTCCATAGGGGCTTTATAGAATCCGTCCTTAAACTTAACATCTGTAAGCTCTGTTGCAAATGTTGTGTGACGGCAATGATCTGACCAGTATGTATCAAGTACTCTGATTTCAGTCATAGAAGGATCACGCTTCTCAACACTAGCAAAATGCTCCTGAATGAACTTAAAATCCTTAAATGTCATGGCAAGTCCTAAAGAATCATATAATTCCTTTAACTTATCCTCTGGCATATCCTTGAATCCGTCAAAATAAATAACATCAGCAGGAGTCTTGAACTCAGTAACTAAAGTTTCTGGAATATCCTCTGCTGCCTGTCTTGAATCAACAGGGTTAATGCAGTGTTCCTTAATCCTGTTCTTCTCCTCATCAGTAACAGTTCCTGTCAATACATAAGTTACAGCAGTCTTGATAACAGGTGTCTCATTCTCATTAAAGAACTTAACACACTGTTCTGCAGAATCAGCTCTCTGGTCGAACTGTCCTGGAAGATACTCTACAGAGAACACGAAATCGTCCTTTCCCGCTGGAAATGTTCCCTCATAAACATCATCTACCGGTGGCTCAGAAAAAACAGTAGTAAGTGCTTTCTTATATGTTTCTTCTGAAAGATTCTCAATATCATATCGGATAAGAACTCTTACATCTGTAATAGTCTTTATTCCAAGATATCCTCCTATCTCCTCAAGTAATTCTTTCGCATTAACTGCAAATGGTTTCTTTTTCTCGACAAAAACTCTCTTTACGCCGCTCATATCTTCCTCCTGAGATTAGTTATATTAATTATTAATATTTAACCATTGTATCACAATAAAACATATTTTCAAACAACTATTCATGCATTCTTCTTATTATCTTGTAAACAACCTGATTACCCATTACAGTTGGTCCTGTATGTGCGAAGAAAACAATACCGTCTGTCTGTGATATTATCTCACTCTTAACAGTACCCTCACATGGGTCAAGAATCTGTGCTATAAGCTCACCATGATATACAGGATCACCCGGCTCTTTAAGTCTCTTGTAAAATCCTGCATCATAAGTCTTGACTGCCATAAGATCAAACTCATTGATAACACTTGCAATATATCCACTGTGATTGTTGTACTTAAGAATACCCATTCTGGTTAAAAACCTGAGAACAGATGACACTGCTTGTCTTGCAGATTTCTCATCAATCATATCTGTGCTGTTAGTATATATTGAAAATGCATTAGTACCATTCATCTGCCAGTTATAATTAAGTGTCACTGTATCCATTGGCTTAGGCTTTCTAATAACAACGTACTGAAGTCCGAACAGATTGGCAAGACTCGCACTCTGAAATCCTGTATCCATCATCTTTACATGAGGAATAAAATCACCCGGCATATAAAAGCTCGCAAAATGTATGCCATAACTGTAACCCTTAATTCTGTCAAAAAGTGTTCCTGCTATCTGCTTGGTTGTATCTCCATTAACATCCCCAGGAAAAGCTCTGTTTATATCAGAATTATCTGTAGGCCAGAATCTCTTTCCAACATTCATGGAAAATCTGTTAACAGATGGGATAACAAGAATCTCATGATTGTGCGATATTGCACCATGAGCCTCAAGCTCTTTAAGTGCCTTGACAAGCTGCGAACATATATACAGCTGCTGTATCTCATTTCCTCTTAATGCACCAACAATACATGCCGACTTCTCACCACCGCCGAATCTGTAGCCTTCTATCTGATAATCTTCTCTATATATACCCTTTAACGAATAAATAATCTCTTTCTTCATTATCTGCCACCATAAACTCTTGCTATAAGAGCCCCCTTATGTACTACCGGATTCTCTCTTAATGTAAATATAATTCCATCTGTAGGCGATTCAATTCTCTGGATTATTCTTCCCTCAATAGGTTCGATAATATCTCCTATATGCGTTCCAATTCCAATCCTTCCCATAGAATCAACTGCTGATACGAATATTCCGCTTTCCTTAGCAGTAAGAAATGTAACCTCACCCTCTGTAGAGATAATAGGTTCATTCACTTCTTTCGGCTCATCATCCCATATCCCCATATGAGACATAAGGTTAAATATACCATCAACAATATCCCTGCAATACTTTGGCGTAATTCTGTTTCCAACACCCATCTCCGTAACAAGAGTAGGCACACCAAGATGATTAAGACTATAGGCAAGAGTTGCATCAAGCACAGTAATAGACGAATATATCCACACAAATTGTGCATTCATCATCTTCGCATAAGGAAGAAGCTTTTCCTGCGTATCATCATTAATTCTTACCTGTGGCATCTCATTTACAAATATATTGCTTGAATGGATATCAATACACAGATCGCTTCCAATAATATCTTCAATAATACCTGCTGCCACATATTCAGCCATCGCTCCATTATTATCACCAGGGAAAACCCTGTTCATATCAAGGTCAAACATAGGAATTCCTCTTGAACCTGTATCAAGTCCAAGAGGATTAATATCTGGATAAATATCTACAATTCCTTTAAGCTTATTCTTCTCTCTTTCAATCCTTCTGATAACCTCATAGCAGATATACTGTCCGTCAAGTTCATCCCCATGAGTGCCTGTAACTATAGAAATCCTTGGCATATCAATGCCTTTTTCTTCATTCGTAAGTCTATTCTTTCTTACTACCAGCCTTTCATGCACCGGCAATTCCACCGAAACAACTTCTTCTATCATAATACTCTCCCTGTAATATACTTATTCATCATAATCCCTAAGAATAATCGTGCTTGGCGTCTTCTTAACAATAATATGTGAAAATACAGAACTTGGCATGTAAGTCTTATCATCCATATATACCCTGCTTCCCGGATATATATGATTCTTTACTTTAACAACTGCTCTCTCTGAATCTCTTATAAGATTGTATAATGCCTTGCTCTTTTCTTCAAGCTTGGCTTTCTGTGCCATCTTTACAATCTTTGACTGGGTAACTTTCAATGCCATTTTACTATCATACTTTTCAGGCATGTTCTGTTTAATCATCTCAAACTTCTTATTAGCCATTTCAAAGGTTTCAATCTGTCCGTCTACTTCCTTAAGTTCCATAATAAGTTCTGCATATTCTTTTCTAATTTCTTTGGTCGAACCAACCCTCAACAAAGTCTTTACATTGCTTTCATGTCCACATGATGTAGTACTGATTCCCATAACACCAGTTACATCACCACCTATAATAGAACCTATGGGTCCCTCAACAAATACCCTGCCATATGTAAGCACCCTGCAGTTAAGAATATAATTACACTGTAAGTCTCCTTTGGCAATAACCTCTGTATTCTCAAAAAATCTGCCAGATATATTTCCCCCTGCCTCGATCTTTCCTGAATTCTTAGTATTAACGCCATCCTTTAATACAATATCTTTCCCAGCAATAAGTGTTGCTCCCTCAACGAAGCCTCCAACATATATACTTCCCATGGCATGCACTGTTACACCACTTCTCACACTGCCTGTAATATTAACATCCCCGTTAAAGTCAATATTACCCATACTCATGTCAAGATTACCATTAACCTCATACACATTAACAACACTTAAATCATAGTTACAATATTCAATCTTTCCAGATATTGCAGCATAAGTTTCTTTACCATCATCAGATGTCTTAAAGCCCTTACCATGCAGTCTTGGCTTTGGTTTACCCTGCTTAGGAACAAGCAGCTTTCCACATACATCAAAGCCAAACTCCCCTTTAGTCGGCTCATGATATCTTGCCAGCAGATCACCCTCATTAACCTTTTCAAATCTCTTCTGGTTAAAGTAATCAATAGAACCATCTTCTCTTACTGTAGGTCTGTTATTATTAATTGCATCTGTATCAAAGAAAAACTCATAATATCCATCTTTTCCTGCCTCTACCGGTTTACCAAAAGCAACTTCAACCGGCTGGTCATATATTTTTTGTGAAATCATCCATCGAATTTTTTCTTCATCTATTCCCGTCTTAATTCCATTAAGCGATAGCTTATTCATGACTTCATCATATGTATATCCTTCATCACATTTGCCAAGCCTGACTGATGCGCTCATATTATCATCTGCAATATATACATAAACCTCATGTAACTCGATATCATCTATATCAGCTGTTTCATTAACTATTTCTGTATTGCTCATGCTGTTCCCCCTTTCCGAAGGTCTTATCCATTCATTATAAAAACACTGTACTGTAATAGCTGCATCTTAACATCCATACTTAAGCAGCCCATCCAGATTACTTCCCCTCTCAAGTGCAAGTCTTATCTTCTCCATCTCTTTAAAGGTATATCTTGGATCAGCATATAAAGAAACATCTACACCGCTTGTAAGTCCCATAAGAATTTCCTGTGACTGCAATTCATTAAGTGCAGGCTTCTCGTCATTCCATTTATCAGAAATTCTGTGTCTTGCCTCTTTCATGCTTACCGCATCAATAAACGGATCTGCATATTCAGAAACATCTATTCCTTCTTCAAGTCCAAGTCTTATCTGCTTCATCTGTCCTGATGAAAATCCAACCATGTTATATGGAGTAACATCAATCCCTTCCTCAAGTCCAAGTCTAATCTGTTCCATCTGTTTCCCATTGTATTCATGAAGCAGATACTTAGTTATATCGACACAACTGTGTATTCCCAGCCTTATCTCATTGAGCTGATATTCATCATAATTATCCTCAACAAAAAATGTAAGGTCAATCTCTTCTTTTCTTGCAAGTCTTATCTGTCTTAATACCTCTCCTGAATAACCAAGCTTTGCATACCTGGTCAGATCATAATTAAGCTCTGATGCAAGCCTTATCTCTCTCATAACAGAATGACTGAACTTAGGATTACATATATCATCCATATTCATTCCGCTACGCACAGCCTGCTTCAGTTCTTCCATCTGCATATAATCATACTGTGCATCTGCAAATCTGCTTACATCAAGTTTTTCTTCCAGACCAAGTCTTAATGCTTTCATCTGGGCAGCGTTAAATTCCTCTTTGCAATACACACTCACATCAACGCTATTCTCAATTCCTCTGATAATCTCAATAGTCTGTAATTCATCAAATCCCAGAGACTGCCAGACCTGCTTGTCTACAGTTTTGTTTTCTATATTCTTATTAATCTCTTCCACGTTCTGCATAAGCCCATCTCCCATAATCAAACCAAATCATCATATATCCGGACCTTAATAATATCTGTCTAAATTCTATCACACATACAGTCCGACTACAAGTTCTAACATTGTACATTTTTTATCAATGCCCTATATATCCTGTTCCGTCCAGAAATCCTTAATACATTTATAAGCATTACCCAGACTGACTGGAAATATCCTGTTCCACTCCCTAGGATACATACGCTCATATTCACCAGTCATAAATCTGTCATCCAGAAGTGCAATAACTCCCTTATCTGTATCCGTCCTTATAACCCTTCCTGCTGCCTGAAGCACCTTATTCATTCCCGGAATAACATAAGCATAAGAATATCCATTTTTGCCAAACTCATCAAAATAATCCCTTAAAATGTTGCGCTCCCTGCACACCATCGGAATCCCAGTTCCGACAATGACAGCTCCGATAAGGCTCTCATCCTTTAAGTCAATTCCTTCGGAAAATATTCCTCCAAGCACACAGAAGCCCGCAAGCGAAGCCCCTTCTGGAAGTTCCTTGTAAAATGCTGATAAGAAATTTTCCTTGTCAGCCTCCTTCATAAACCTTCCCTGCACAAGCACATTCACACAGCTTTCTGGTAAAAATGTATCTTCTCCACCACATTCGGTCACATTAACACCACTTTTCCACCTGAAGCACTCAAGAACACTCTCCATGTAAGAATATGACGGAAAGAACACCATATATCTGCCGCTTCTGCCAGAAATCATATGCATAATATAATCATGTACCTTGGCATATTCCCTTGCATTTCTTCTTGTATAACGGCTTGTCACATCAGTAGCCACGACAATTCTCTTATTATCAGGTTCAAAAGATGAATGTGCATACACTGCTCTATCCGACACATCACCTGAAAGCATTTCCTTAAAATAATTAACCGGAAGCAGCGTTGCCGAGAAGAATACCGTGCTTCTGCCCTGTGAAAGTCTCTCACTTATGTTGCCAGACGGGTCAACACAGTACAGATGTACAAGAAAGTTTCCATCATTATCATGCTCATTATAATAGACATATTTTTCATCAGCACAGTCATACATATTAAGAAAATGTCTCACTGCAAAGAAAAACTCGAGCAGCTCGTTAGTCACAGGCTCACCCTTATGCCTTTCCATAAACCTCTGCATAAGTCCCATTACACGCTCAAGGCTGGCTGGAAATGTTCCAAAACCACTCACAACCATGAATGTATCGCACTGTCTTTTATATTCGAGCAACTGCTTGTTACATCTGTCAAGTGCGCCTGCAAGCCGCTTGTCCATCTCCTTGACAAGTTTCTTAGCCGCAAGAAAATCTTCTTTTTTCAACACTGCGCTGTACATTTCTCTTGCTCTGTCCACAAGGTTATGTGCTTCATCCACAAGAAACACATAATCACCCTTCGCACCATTGCCAAAATACCGCTTAAGCGACGCATCCGGGTCAAATACATAATTATAATCACATATAATTCCATCACACCAGTACGAAACATCAAGCGACATCTCAAACGGGCAGACATTATGTCTGTTGGCATATTCCATGACATTATCTCTTCCGATAACCATCTGGCTCGTTATTATGTCGTACACAGCATCATTAATCCTGTCAAAATGCCCCTTGGCATAAGGACATGCCACGGGGTTGCAGTTGCGCTCATCAAGTGGACATATTTTGTCCTTTGCTGTAAGAGTAACAGTTCTCATATGAAGCCCGTTATCTCTTAATATAGCATAAGTATCCTCCGCAACAGTTCTCGTTATTGTCTTTGACGTCAGGTAAAATATCTTGTCTGACATCTGCTGTCCTAACGCCTGCACAGCCGGGAACACAGTAGACAACGTCTTTCCGACACCTGTAGGTGCCTGAATATATAGATTGGTATTATCTTCAATAGCCCTGTATACACTCACGCACAGATTCTTCTGCCCCTCCCTGTATTCATAAGGAAACTTAAGTTCTCTGATTGATTCCGTCCTTTTATGCCTCTCATCAAATGTATAATCAGTCCATCTCTTAAAGCCTGTAATCAGCTTATTAAACCACTCTTCAATTCTTTCAAATGTATATTCTTCCAGAAACTTGTTGATTGTCTCAGGCTCAGGAGTAACGTAAGTCATCTGGATTCCAATCTTTGACAGCTTCTTCTGGCTTGCATATATATAACCATATACCAGTGCCTGGGCTTTATGCACATAGACCGGTTCTTTCAGCAGAGAAACATCTGTCTGCATAGTCTTTATCTCATCAATTATTGCATCGCTCTCCGGCTCTTTATTGCCATCCTCGTCATAATTAATATCTGCAATAATACCGTCAGCCCTGCCTTCAACCTGTAGTACATACTCAATCCCTAAGTCAGATACAAGCGGTATCTCAATCTTTAAAGGCACTTCTGCATGATACATAGTTCCCATGCTATGCTGGATTTTCCTGTGAATCCTTGCCCCATCCTGCATGATTTTCACATCATTGCTGCCTGTATTCCTGTTGTCAATATCACCTTCTGCACACATGAATTCCACAAGATTTCTTACAGATATTCGAAAGCAGTTTCCATTTACAGAGTACATACTATCTCCATTCAATAATGTTCTTCAATATCGTATATATAGGCATTGCCTGTCTTTCCGACTCTTTTAACCTGTTCCATGTAATTAAGCATTGCAAGTACACTGGCAGCAGTCTGCCTGTCAATATGCGCTGCATTTGCAAAATCCGCTGAAGTAAAGTTCCTCTCAAGTCCCTCTGGTACAAACTGCATATAATCCTGTGGACAGTCCAGTTCAATTATCTTTCTTATTCCAACAGGAATGCGGTCATAACGCACACTTCCGCGCTTCTTATCGTAACTCCAGCCATTAAGAAGCTTATATTCTTCCATATCAATCAGCAGCAATGTAACCTTAAGATTCTGATTCTTTAAAAATGCTTTAATCTTATACAGTTCAAACATCGCATCATACACAGAACATCGCTTCGGAGACTTTCTTCTAGAAGTAATGTCCCCTGTTTCCGGCTCAATCCAGCTTAAATACTTCTCATACGGCATCGGATATACAACCCTCACCTGATATTCATTCAGGAACACTGACAACTTATCCCTTAACTTGTTAAGCTGCCTCGTCTGAATCTCAATTATCCCATGCTCGTTATATATATCTGCAAAATAACCATCTATTGCAACCTCATGATTATCCTCATCGGGTTCATAATACATTTTTAATACTGCATGCAGTGTCTTTTCCGACAAAGTACCTATCCCCTTGTCATTATGGCTCTTACCGATTATCTTCTCTTTCGCCGCGTCAAAAGCCTGACTGTCTATATATTCAACTGGTTCTGCTGCAGATTTCTTTTTTGACATTGTGTACCTCGTATCAGATATATGTTATCATTGATAACAAGTATCTTACGAATACCTAAAAAAATCAAGGCATTTACCGATATAACCTATATAAATCCAATTAAGAACAGGAGAAAAACATGATATCAATAAGCATGTGCATGATTGTAAAAAATGAGCAGGACATTCTTGCAAGGTGTCTTGATTCATACGCAGGAACTTATGATGAATTGATTATTGTAGACACAGGCTCAACTGACAATACTAAAGAAATTGCCGCTCACTACACCGATAAAATATATGATTTTGAATGGATAAATGATTTTTCAGCCGCAAGAAATTTTGCATTTTCCAAAGCTGGATGTGACTACATATTCAGTGCTGACGCAGACGAAGTGCTTGATGATACCAACAACTACGCATTAAGAGAATTGAAACATATGCTTCTTCCAGAGATAGACATTGTTCAGATGTATTATGTCAATGCATCAGAATATAATTCTGTATACAATGCACACAAAGAACTCCGCCCGAAGCTTTTCAAAAGGCTCCGTCCATTCACATGGATTTCACCAATACATGAAACAGTACGGCTCACGCCAATCGTATATGACAGTGACATTGAAATTCTTCACATGCAGGCGGGCGACCATAGTAAAAGAGACTTTTCAACATATTTCAAAGCATTTGAAAAAGGTATCCACATTGAAGATTATGTAGTTACCATGCTGTGTAAAGAACTTCTTATATCCGGTGAAGATTCCGACTTTATTGCTTTCAGGAATATATTTGAAAATGTTCTTTCCAAAGAAGGCAGAAGCAATGATTTAATGAAAGAAATCAACTGTATTCTTGCTAAGATATATATGGCAGACGGTGACACTGACGCATTCTTTAAGACCACTTTAAAAGCAGTTGCCGACAATCCTCCTGCTGAAATGTGTCTGATTCTAGGAACATTTTACATGAACCAGACAGACTATGAAGAAGCTGTGCTGTGGCTGTATAATGCTGCATTTGAGACAGAGAGCATACTTGATGTGGCAAGCAGCGGAAACAAGCCTTTATCTTTGCTTGGTAAATGTTTCGAGGAACTTGCCGCAGCAACAGACGACCCATACGAGGCTGCCCAATATAACGAAATGTCAGCCGACTATTATAGTCAGGCAGAAAATTGGAAGCTTCCGGAAGAATAAGAAAAAGCCTTAGAAAAATGTAATCTGAGCATCACATTTTCACTAAGGCTTTTTAATTATTTACTTATCATCATCAACATCAAAGAGCTTCAACTCTTCTACATCATTCTTGCCTGACTTATCATCTCCATAAGAGACTGTGTCAGTTGATGTATCAAGTTCCGCGTAGCTGTCATCTTCGTCTGATTCGTACCCTTCAATTACTTTTTCAGTGTATTCATCAAGGTCAACACCATCCTTTGACGCCATGTTAAACACCTTCTTCACTTTCGCAAGCTTAGAGCAAAGAACAATAGTAATCACTATAAATACCGCTATTATCAGTCCAAGTATTAATACTATCATCAGCCAGAATCTGCTGTTTCCTGATGTTTTTCCATTATCAGCCTTAACATCAGCATTAGCAGTGTCAGATTTCACAACAGAATACGCCTGAATCGAGCCATCACTTACCCTGTATCTGAACCATCCCTTCTCTCCAAGAGAGCTTACTCCATAGAACAGGCAGTACTGTCTGTCAGCATCCATAAGCACCTGCACCTCTTTACCATTCATGGTAAACCTTGTAAGTGCATAACCTGCCGGCTTCTCTAACGAGTTCGTTATAGGCAGAACAACATATGTTATCTCTGGTTCTGCAACAGTATTGTATGGTGAAAATGTTTTCGCAGTCTCATCATAGATGTAGAACCCGCCTTTTCCATCTTCACTTTCAAGATACATAAGGATAAGACCTGTCTTTATGCCTTTAACCGCATTTATCTTCTGACCATTATAATCATAGTCAATCTCCTGATATCCATCTGGAATTGTGATTCCTGAATAATCCTTTACAACAGAATACTTCCTGCCATCTATCGTCACAGTTCCATCATTATTAACCGCCTGTGATGCATCTTCTGTAACAGCTTCTGTCTTTGACTCAGCCTCTGTTGTTGCTTCCTGACCATCCTCAAGTCTTGTTGTATATATTATATATTTCTTAACTGAACCATCTTCCGCAGTAACAGTAATTGTTGTTGTATTACTTCCCGGGTCCATTCTTCTTCCGCTTATGCTTATCTTGGCAGCACTGTCATTAGCGGCAGCACTTACAACTAGCTCTGTAACATCAGCATCAACAGTTGCATTGTATGTTGTCCTGTCTGGTGAAAATGCTGGTGAAAGCGTTCCCGGACTTATCTGCAGGGACTTTAATGTGTTGTCTGAGGAATAGCTGGCTGGAGCACGACCGGTTACCTTTCCTGATGAGGAACTGCTGACTGTTGCACGTTCACCATTAACAGATATCTTTGCATCACCTGCAACACTAAGCGTCGTTGTTCCTGCTGCAATAACTTCAAAATTCTGCGAAATTGATACTGTAGATCCACTCGTCATCTCAAGAGCTGAAAACATCACAACTCCACTATTAGCTTTATCAACCGGACGAATTATAGAATTATCATAATAAACATTAATTGTCGCTCCATCTATGTCTTTATCAGCAGATATAGTGACTGTTACTGTAACTTCACTTCCAACTGTACCACTTGCCGAACTAATAGATACAGAAACCTGCTCATCAGCCTTTGCATAATATGCAGGAACTAATGATATACCCATTATAAATATTCCTATAAAGGCAATTAATCTTTTTATATTTTTCATAGTAATCCTTTCATATGTTACTTACTGATTCACATCTCCTAAACCTAGAATATATCTCTTTATAACAACAAAATCGAATAAATCTATTTCTCCATCTTTATTACAATCTGCAGCCTTCCAATATATTCCGGATGGTTCTGAAATTCCCAATATAGACCTTTTAACAACTACAAAGTCAAACAAATCAACTTCTCCGTCACCATTAGCATCCCCATATAAAACAATCTCATATCTGCTGACCTCTTCGCCAGAAGAATTATATGTTATAAGAATATCTCCAGTACCAACTAATCCATCTTTCTCATTGCCATTCTTATTAAGTATCTTAGAATAAGCACCATTATAATTATCAATCTTATCAAGCACATCTTGGACATAACCTGATACAGTTAAACCACTTATGTATTTTTCATCCTCATCAACAGATAATGTTGTTGAAAATCCCGGATAAGCAACATCCGGTTCTGGATCCGGTTCCGGTGTTGGGTCCGGTTCTTTATCCTGCCTTACAACAGTTATAGTATAGTCCTGATTATCGCCATTATCTGCTGTTACAGTAATTGTAATATCATTACTTCCAACTGAAAGATCATGATATCCCAGTCCGCTTACATCTGCTGAAGAATCAAGTGTTGAACCTCCAACATATACAGATGAAGTATCATAATCAACAATAAGACTATATTCTGTTTTATACAGGCTGAATGTCGGAGTCAATGAATAACCATCAACATATAAGTCAGATAATCTGTTATTAGGACTGCCGTCTCCTGTTGGAATTTCACATACGTTTTCAGGCATATTCTCATACACAGGTATTCTGAATATAAATGCTATATTGTTCTTATGACTGTCGCTATACCCCTGTGCGCTCTTAACTGATTCACTTCTAGGTGCAAGAACATTAGTCATATACTGATGACCTCTTCCAGTCATATCAAACTTTTCATAATAAAGAGTATTCTGACCTCTGTTTATATAACTTTTTCCAAGATATATTGCACCACCAATAATGGATTTCATTCTTGTATTCCAAGGTCTTAATGTAGATGAATCTGGATAAGAAGCATATTCAAGACCATTCTGGACAGCTGTCAATCCACCTCTCGCATATGCTCCTATATTGTAATAATTATAATAACCCAAGTAACCTGACTGGGTTCCTGATATACTGCTTCCGTGTCCATCATATCCCTGCTCCTGCAGAATTCTTGAAGCAAGGTGATATGGACTTACGCCTGATTCCTGTCCCGCAAGAAGCAGACCGGTTATATATGTATAATTTCTTCCATCATACGACAGGTCATGGCTTGAATTATCCATAAATGTACCATCCACCATGCTCTCAAGACCACTCTCATCCTGCAATGAACTGTCAAATGAAAGATTTTCAAACATAAATATATTATCTGCATTAAGGAAGTTTCTAGGATCAAGTGCATATTCAACAAGTGCAGATGATGCCTGAACCCAGCCACCTGAATCAAGCTGAGTATACTTTCCTGATTCCCAGTCATAACAGCCATCAGCAACTGATTTCCATGATGACTTTGCTGAACCATATGTAAGGCTTCGGCCAATCACATTCTGGTTTTCCAGAACATCAGACCAGTCTTTTCCATTATGGTCCGCCACAAACACCCAGTTAGGATACTGCGCATGAAGCTGTCTTAACCCATCCTTATAACTATCCGGGAACCCCTGCGAATCAAGGTACTCCTCGAAATCTGCATCCGGCTTATAATCATTTCTCTTATCAACAGTTACATATTCAGAAGTAACGTAACCTCTGTAATAATCACCGTTAAGATAGAATCCTATTCCATACCATAATCCTGAACTTGTGTCGACCTCTTCGTATATATCAAACTTAAAGCCACCATCCACCTTGGTAATGACTGAACCACTGACTGGTGATGTCCTTATACGAAGATCTGTAACTTCATAATTAACATGGCCCTGACCAATGGACTCTTCCGCCTTAGTATTAAGCACAGAAGTAACCGTAAGGCATGTCAGCACAAGCATACATAACATGACACCAATTGCGGCTATTCTTTTTGCACTACATTTGTATCCTGATTTCATGTAATCACCTGACTCCTGAATGTATAGTATTAACTAGTTTCTTCCAAATTCTGAAAGCTTTAAGCCCTCATTTCTCTCAAGTACCATATTAACAGACCAGCTATTGGCAAATACCAGAAGCGGATTGCCCTTAAGGTCTTTAATCTTCTTCATATCTGATGTACCAACAATTCTGTTCACATCAATTTCCTCAGGATTCTCAATCCAGCGGATATGCTCGTATGGAAGCGGCTCAAGTCTGATATCAACACCGTATTCATTCTTAAGACGGTATTCGAGAACTTCAAACTGAAGGACACCAACAACGCCCACGATAATCTCTTCCATTCCTGTATTGAACTCCTGGAATATCTGAATTGCACCTTCCTGTGCAATCTGGTTGATACCCTTAATGAACTGTTTTCTCTTCATAGTATCAATCTGTCTTACTCTTGCAAAATGTTCTGGTGCAAATGTTGGAATTCCTTCAAAAGCAAAATGTTTTTTACCTGTTGTAATGGTATCACCAATAGAGAAAATACCTGGATCAAAAACACCAATGACATCTCCTGCATAAGCTTCATTTACTTCACTACGTTCATCTGCCATTAATTGTTTTGACTGATTTAATTTGATTTTTTTCTTACCTTGATAATGATAAACTTCCATCCCTTTTTCAAATTTACCAGAACAAATTCTAAAGAATGCCATTCTATCACGATGTCTAGCATTCATGTTCGCTTGAATTTTGAAAACAAAAGCTGAGAAATTTTCTTGATAAGGATCAATCACTTCACCATCTGCTGTTCTAGGAGTTGGTGGGGTTGTCATATTTAAGAAATGTTTTAAAAATGGTTCAATCCCAAAGTTAGTAAGAGCCGATCCAAAACATACAGGTGATAACTTACCAGCACGTACAGCTTCTAAACTAAATTCATTTCCTGCCATATCTAATAATTTAATATCTTCTTGTAATTTATCATAAAGTTCATCTTCCACATACTCTTTTAATTTTGGATCATCTGCTTTTAAAATTTCTGTTTCAACTTCTTTTTTTCCACCATCTACAGGAATAAAACGAATGACTTCTTGATCATTTCTTTCATAAACCCCTGCAAAACGTTTTCCAGAACCAATTGGCCAGTTAACAGGACAAGTTTCAATTCCTAATTCTTGTTCAATTTCTTCCATTAATTCATAAGGATCTCTTGCTTCCCTATCCATCTTATTAATAAAAGTGAAAATTGGAATATGTCTCATTGTACATACTTTAAATAACTTACGTGTTTGATCTTCGACCCCTTTACTCGCATCAATGACCATGACTGCACAATCTGCTGCCATTAAAGTACGATATGTATCTTCTGAGAAGTCTTGATGCCCTGGAGTATCAAGAATATTAATACAATATCCTTGGTAATTAAATTGTAATACTGAAGAGGTAACTGAAATCCCTCTTTGTTTTTCAATTTCCATCCAGTCACTTGTCGCATGCTTACTATTTTTCTTTCCTTTAACAGTTCCTGCTTGTTGGATAGCTCCTCCATAGAGTAAGAACTTTTCTGTTAAAGTTGTTTTACCAGCATCCGGATGGGAAATAATCGCAAATGTTCTTCTTTTTTCTATTTGTTGTCTTAAATCTTCCATTGCATCCTCCCATAATCTATATTTATTTTTTAATCTTTTATTTCAACAGTACAATTATTACCACAAAATAAACAGAATTACTACTATTATTTAATAAAAAAGAAAGCTCACCTCTTTTACTAATTAAAAAGTGGGGAGCAATCCCCACAGATCATTAAAATACAAAATTTCCATTTTCAAAGATTTTTACATGTCTGCCATCTTCTAAAATACCATCAATCATTAAATCCTCTGTTCCCATCATAAAATCAACATGAACTAAAGAATCATTGACCCCTTTTTCAAACAATTCTTTTTTATCCATATCAATCCCACCTTTAATACATTCAGAAAATCCAATACCTAAAGCCATATGACATGAAGCATTTTCATCATATAAAGTATTATAAAATAATGTTTTTAATTCATTAATTGGTGAATGATAAGGAATTAAAGCAACTTCACCTAAACGTTTACTTCCTTCATCACTATCAATAATTCCTTTTAAAACCTCATATCCTTCTTTAGCTCCAAAATCAATCACTTGACCATCTTTAAAACGTAAATAAAATTCATCAACAATATTTCCACCATAACTTAAAGGTAAAGAACTAAAAACAATTCCTTCTACATCATCCTTATTAGGTGATGTAAAGATTTCTTCTGTTGGTATATTAGGAAAATTGTAAACACCATTTTTTAAATAACTTCCCCCACCAGCAAATAAATAATCATCATTCAAACCAATTGTAATTTCAGTCCCTTTACTATTTTTATAATAAAGTTTCTTTAAATTTAGACTATTTAAATAATTAACACGTTTTTCAAAAGAACGACGATGTTGATTCCATAATTCGACAGGATTATGTTCATCATCAATCTTAGCTGCTTTAAAAATAGCATTCCATAAACTATCTAACGCTTCTTGATTTGACATATCAGGATAAACTTTATTCGCCCATTTTTGCGTAGCTCCACCTACAATACACCAAGCATTTGTCATATTATCGGATAAATCAAAATATGTCTTACATGCCTTTTTAACTGCTCTTTGCCAATTAGAAATCTTTTTAGGTTCAATACCTGCAAGCATTTCAGGATCTTCATCATCAACATAAAGAAAACAAGCATTCATTAACGCATAATCATTTCTAAAAGATGAAAACCAAGTAGGTACGTGATTAAAATCTTCTACTTCCATATTTTCATATTTCATACGTGTGACTTCTTCATCACTATAATGAACAACAACTTCTTTAGCACCTACAAGATAAGCTTGTTTAGTAACCGCTCTTACAAGTTGATAACTTTCAATAGATGCACTAATGACAACGGTTTGTTTTTCTTGAACATTCAAACCTGATTGAACAATTAATCTTGCATATTTTTCTAATTTTGTTTCAAAACTCATTTTTCCACCTCTAATTTATCTAATTCCTTTTGCGCTTCAAGATATCCTTCTTGAAGTGCTAATTGATAATATTCTTTAGCTTTTTCTAAATCTTTAGAAATACCATCACCATAATGATACATATAACCTAGCATAAAGCTTGCTTTTGAATAATGATAATGACTAGCTTGTTGATAATATTGCATTGCTTTATGCTTATCTTCTTTTTGTCCTATCCCATAAAAGAACCATCTACCTAAATGATAAAAACCTTCTCTATTTTGTTTTTGACAAGCTAATAAATAATATTCATAAGCCATCTGATAATCTTTTTCTACATAAATTCCATTTTCTAAATAATAAGCATATTTTACAAGTGCTGGTGAATAACCTTTTTTTGCACTTCTTAAAAGATAATCAAGCATTTCCTCTTTACTGACTTCTATTCCTTGTTCACCATAAAGTGCTAATTGATACAAAGACTGTTCCTCATCTTCTTTTAAAATTGCTAATTTAAAATGTTGAATTGCTTGTTGATCATCGTGCTTTTCTTTAAAATACTGTCCTATTAAATAAGCTGCAACAGGATACTGATCTTCTATTTTAATTAAGCAAGCAATCCCTTTTTCCTTATCCTGTAAAACACCCTTTCCTTCTAAATAACAAACACCTAAATAATAAAACGCTTCTCTTTCTCCAAGATTGGCTGCTTTTTGATAAGCTTCAAAAGACTTCTTTTCATCTTTAACAGTTCCAATTCCTTGACCATAGTAATAAGCCACAGCCAACGTTGATTGTCCATCTCCTTGATGACTCGCTTTTAAATACCAATAAAAACTATTTTTTTCACTTTCTGGATATTCACTATGCATTTCATAAAAATACCCTAAACAAAATTGCGCATTCATATAACCCATATTCGCTGCTTTTAAATAATATTCTAAAGCTTTTTGACTATCTTTTTCTATTCCTCGACCAAATTCATAACAGGTTGCCATCGCTGTGATTGCTACTTCTAAACCATCTTTTGCTGCTTCTTGATACCAATGAAAAGCTTTTGGATAATTTTCATTGCAACCATAACCTAAATCATAAAAACGTCCTAATTTATATTTGGCAAGACTATTCCCTTCATAAGCTGCTTTTTCATAATAATGTAAAGCTCTTTGATAATCCTGTCTTGTTCCTTGACCATATTCATAACATTCACCTAGAGCACAAATCGCATCATTATGTCCTAAGGCTGCTGCTTCTTCATAACGTAAAAAAGCTTCCTCTAAATCCTGAGTTACACCATACCCATTTTGTAAAAAATAAGCCGTTGAAAATAAAGATCTTGGAAATCCTTCATCGACTCCTAAAGAATAAAGTTCAAAAGCTTTTTCATAATCTTGGTCAACATCTATCCCATATTCATAAAAATAAGCAAGATTACAAGAAGCAACAACATTCCCTAAATCACTTGCCAGACGATAATATGTCATGGCCACTTGATTACTTTGTTTGACCCCTTGTCCTTTTTCATACATATAACCTAACACACATAAACAATCAGAATCTTCACATTCTTCTCCTAAATGGAAACATTCTAATGCTTGATCATATTTTTTTTGGTCATAATAATATAATCCTACTTGATAATATTGATCAGGTGTTAATTCTTCTAAATCTAATTCATCATAATGATGATTATAAGTAAGTGCACATAAATCAATTCCTATCACTTGATGTTCTTCATTTTCTATCAAATATTGTTCAAATTCATGATAATCTTCATAAGTTTCCATCATCATTTGAATTGAATCTACTTGTTGTTGTAATTCATCAATACTTGCATGATGTGAATAAATAGAAATTAATTTAATATAGGCAATTGATTGTTGATAATCATCTTTTTTTACACGAATTAAAGTTTCTAATTCATAATCATTTAGAATTTCATCAATATAATAATGATGAAAAAAAGGTTCATATAAGTGAATTCTTTCTTTCATACCTTCACCCCCAATACAACTTGGAACGTTATTTTTTTTCATTTACTATTCTACTGATTTCATCAGAGAACTTTCCTAAAATAACAGTAACTTTGCCTGTAGCTTGAATAACACCACTTGCACCTAATTCTTTTAAAACATTTACTTTTACTAAATCATCATTTTCTACAAAGAAACGTACTTTACTTCCTTGACTTTGGCTCTCTTTAATATTATCAATACCCCCTAAAGCATGAATTAAAGCTTCTAAATCAATAGGAATATCTTTTAAAGTAACTTCTTTAGGTTTTTTATTTTTTAATACCTTTGCAAAAATAAACCATACTCCAACAATTACAATAATTGCAATTAAAACATAAATAAAATAATCTGACATATCTATTTCCTTTCTTAATAAACATTTTCTTTTATGATATATTTATAGTATACTATAAATCACTAGGGGTGACAAAATGAAAAAATATTTAGATTCTACAATTTGTTGGCCACTTGCCATCATTTTATTTATTCTATGTCTTATTAGTTGTTATACAATTAAATGTGCAGCTGGTTATATTACTTATCCCAATCCTACAGGTTATTGGAGTAAACAACTCCTTTATTATATGATTGGTGTCGGTTTGATTTTTTTAATCAATCGTTTTGGAAATGATCGAATTTACTCGGGAATGTGGATTTTTTATGGAATCTTGATTGTCTTTTTAGTCGGTCTTGTTATTCAAAGATTTGCTATTTATAAATTAGGAATGCAAATCATTCCCTTTGCGAAAGATCTAAATGGTGCTACATCATGGTATAACTTTCCAGGATTTTCATTCCAACCTTCTGAATTTATGAAAGTTGTAATGATTATTTGTATGTCTAAAACTGTTTCTTTACATAATGAAAAATATTTAATTCATACATTTGATACCGATTTACAGTTAATTGGTCGTGTAGCAGCTATTGCTCTACCACCAATGATTCTAACTTATTTACAAAATGATGCTGGTGTTACTTTGATTATGGCTTTTTCAGTGGTTGTTATTTTATTTGCATCAGGAATTAATAAGAAATGGTATATTGTAGGATTTGCTTGTTTAGCAGTTGTTCTTATAATTTTTACTTACTTATTTATTTATCGTCAAGATATATTTTCTTCAATTATCACAGGACATAAACTTGATCGTTTTTATGGCTGGGTCGATCCTGAAGGAACTTATCAAAATCAAGGATACCAACTTTATAATGCGATGATGGCTTATGGAACAGCTGGACTTTTTGGTCATGGATTTGACACAGTGATTATTTCTTTACAAGAAGCTCATACGGACTTCATCTTTTCTGTTATTACTTTAGGCTTTGGATTCGTGGGAGCCATCATTACGCTCATTGCTATACTAGCGTTAGATGTTTGTATTTTGTATGTTGGTTTAAAAGCAACGCATCAAAGTGATAAATATTTTATTGCTGGTATTTTTGGATGTATGATTTTCCAACAATTTTGGAACATCGCTATGATTTTAGGAATACTCCCTATTACTGGTATCACATTACCGTTTCTTTCATATGGTGGGTCTTCACTTTTATCTTACATGATTGCGATTGGAATGTGTTTTGATATCCATCGCCAAACAAGTATCGCTAAATATAATCAAATAGATTAAAGCTGTAACACAAAGTACAGCTTTTTTTGTGCAAGTATGTTAATTATGTTAAAATAAATCGAATTGTATTAAGAAACGGAGATTAGTATGACAAAAAAAGAGATGGATCTTCATCAACAAAATCGTTTTTCAATTAAAATCAATAAAATACTTCAAGATAAAAAAGATAACCAACAATTTTTAAAATTAATTGCCCTAAATATATGGGCGTTTATGTCGTTGACTTAAAAAAGATATCTTCCGTGATATTATAGGCCCTTCCTATTTTTTAAAACTTGGAAAAGAACAACATAATTGTTTTTCTGTAACAATGAAACTTTATAATAATCTATATATTAGCGAAAACAATCAACAAAATGTTGCTCAATTTATTAATTTCAACACCATTATCGAAAAACTTTCTAAAGATAAAAACATTGAACAAAAATACAGAAAAAAAGATGTCACACTCATTAAAATATCTAGTGAACTACTCCGACTTACACTTCGTTTAGAAGTCGGAGATTCTTGCTTCAACCACGACTGCCTCTAATGACAATACATTATAGGTCTTACACAGTGTCCACAAGCGTATAAGTT
>ERZ825670.1010-NODE-1010-length-33550-cov-4.993969_pt1 | contig 33550 bp, 16 predicted proteins | sample MGYA00519929_ERZ825670 | MGnify/ENA primary metagenome ERZ825670 (study PRJEB31778, sample SAMEA3449207) | human gut metagenome | biome: human gut; feature: human-associated habitat; material: faeces | place: United Kingdom | collected 2010/2012 ...
TGGTAGCTCAGTTGGTTAGAGCGCTAGCCTGTCACGCTAGAGGTCGAGGGTTCGAGCCCCTTCCAGGTCGCCATTTTTATTTTAAAAGTGGTTTATTTTTTTATATGCCTATTTAGCTCAGTTGGTAGAGCAAGGGACTGAAAATCCCTGTGTCCGTGGTTCGATTCCGCGAATAGGCACCAGTAAAAAAGATTTGCGGTTACATCGCAAATCTTTTTTTGTTTAGATGTAAAAGACCACTTTTCGATTGAGTTTCGAAACGCAAATGCTTCTGAAACTCAACTAAAAAGTGGTCTTTTGTTCTCACATTAATTCAATTTTTCTTTCATTTCAAGATGTATAGCTTTTAATTCCTCAACAACGTTTTCAAGCTCACTATCATTCCAATACCTGCCAATTAAAGAATTATCTATTTCTATAACTCTCCAATATTTCCTTACAAGCTCGTTTCCAGAAGTATTACTAATATCAATCTCCGGATGTTTCGAAAAGAATCTAAAAAACATAGCTTCAATCTCTGCAGTCATTTCCTTCAAAGTCTCACGTTTGTTCAGCCGAAGATAATCACCCATGGCATTTCCTCCTAAAAAAATAATTTCGATATCATATTATACCTTTTCCAAAAATTTTTCAATATTAAAATCTTTCCATACCATTTAATACCCAATCATGATCGCCTGTCGTAATTACAGCACCACAGTATTCGCATTTGCCAGAAGAAGTGATAGTTGTAGGCGCACCACAGTTAGGGCAATTTGTTGTATTAACTTTATCTGTTCCCTCGCTTGTTAAAACACCTTTCTTTCTAATAAATGTTAATTTATAAGTATTTGTAAGTCTTCTATCTTTATCACCTTTAACAACTTTTCCAGTTACTTCATCAATTATATAATCATTCATAGAAGAATTTAAAGCAACAACCAAAGTGTCTTTTTCATTGTCTGTGTTATAACTTACAAGCTCTGCATAATTTACAGAAATTCTATCCATCTTGTTTATTTGCTTTCTATCAATATAACCTTTAAGTTGTTTAGAATGTTGTTCAAATAAACTTTCAGATTCAATTGGTCTTATAGCTTCCCAATCTCTTTCAGTCCAAGCAGTTTGCAATTTAATAAACGAAGTTTTTGCCCAAGAAAGGAACTTTTCATCATTAAAGAATTTATCTGTCTCTCTAATCTTCTCGCCAACTTCCTTACTCCTTGCTTCGTCTCGTATATATCCATGACTTGCAGTAGTAGGAGCATTTGGAACTGTGACTTTTCCTTTTTTAGTTAAAATATAAATAACCATTATAATTATAAAAGCAATAAAAACACCAGCACCATTGGAATCAGAGCTTGACGTTCCACCATATGAGTAGTAATCATCACTTGAACTGCTCCAATCCGAGCTATCCCAATCCGAGCTATCCCAATCCGAACTTCCCCAGTCTGAATCATAAGACTCAAAATCACCAACATCAGCAATAGAAAGTGTTGGAATAACCATCGCTAAAATAATGCTCAAAACCAAAAAAAACTTTTTAAATCTCTCCATTTCATACGCTCCCCTAAATTCATATTAATCACACACCCAATATCAACAAGACTATAAAAAAGATATGCGATTTTTCTTTCGATAATTATAGAATAACATATTTTTTCAAAAAAGAATATAAAAGATTAAATTTTAATCATAAAAAATAGACAATACCAATAACAGTACTGCCTATCAATCACCTATTGTTTCTCATTAATGCTTCCCCCATATACATATTATAAGTTATACCTCATAGTTTTCTTCATCTTCACTTACGCAAAGCTCTTCTAAGTGCTTAACACGAAAATCTAAAGGATCAATATAATCTTGTTTAACTCTTGAATATACATCATTTGCAATCTCTTGCAAACCCTCTATAATTTCTTTTCTTTGATTATCTATACGATAAACAAATTCATGTTTAAGTTTAATCTGCGTGTCTTTGATTTCATTTCGCAAGCAAACTTTTGTATCTTCAATTTTTTGAGACAATTCGTTTCTTAACGTTTCCATCTTTTTGTTCATCTCGTCCAAACCTTTTTGTGTATCTCCTATTCCATTTCGTGCAGCAGTTATATCTTCATGTAACTCTCTACGAACATCTGCAATTTCAACATGTATATTAGATATTTCTGTACGTATACTTGCAATCTCTTCATGCATGCCACACATCTCTTTGTGTACATCAGCTAGCCTATCTTTCATCTCATTGCGCAATGTCATTATTTCCTCATTCATTTCGCCACGTAGCTCAGCTACTTCAGCATGCATTTCTTTTCTTATTTCAGCAAACTTAATATTCATCTCATTACGCAATTTTGCTATTTCCTTATGCATTTCATCACGCAAACTCGCTATCTCGCTGTGCATCTCATCACGTAATTTTGCGATTTCAACATGCATTTCGTCACGCAATTTTGCTATTTCAGAATGCATTTCATCTCGCAAGCCTGAAATCTCTGAATGCATTCCCGTAATCTCTTCGTGCATGCTCGCAATTTCTTCGTGCATGCCATTCATTTCCTTACGCAATTCAACTAGCGTTTCTTGAATACATGCATTAGACTTTTGAATTTCTAATAGTAAATTAAAAATTTCTTCGTTTGTTATTTGGTTCATTATATCACCTCCGAAAAATTAGGTCCATGAATATAGTAACACAAAATGTAAAAAAGTCAATCTTAGATAAAAAATAATTGACACAAATTGGCTCAAAAGCAAACAAGTGTTATGTTAAATTTTATTTAAACCATCTCAATGCCTTACCACTATATGACGTGCAAAAAGGCTATAAATTGGTATTTATCCAACTTATAACCTTTTTAATTTTAATATTTCTACATACTATCCACCGTAGTATTCATATACTTAAGATTGAATTTCACTTTATGTATTCCAATTACAGTCGTATCAACAGGTAATCCCGTAACTTCTAAAGTGTAGCCATAACTTTCATATATATCTTTACTATCCTCCGCGCAGCCTGCAACAAGTGCACCAGCAGAGGTATATGTGTCTCCATAATAAAGATTTACCCTGCCTTCGCCTAAAACTTCAAGCATACGTTTAATTCTTCTGTCTCCGAAAACCGAAGAATAATTATTAGCCTTCAAATAGTTAGTGTACGAACTATCATTTGGAACATAGATTATTGCATTAGTTAAACTATTTAATCCGGTATCAGTAGATAAACTCATCGGTGTTTCAGCCTGAGCAATAATAATATTTAAAGCACTACATCCATCAAACATATTTGCACCATTAATTCTTGCAAAATGCTTACCAAGTAAAACAGATTTTAAACTTGTACATCCTTTAAACATTTCAACTTCATTAATGTCATTAACACCATTTAAACTTTCCAAATATGTACTACCATCAAGCTTACTCAAATCAAAACTACATAAATCAAGTCTAGTTAACTTGCTACAATCCTTAAACATTCTACCCATCGACTTAACACTAGTAGTTATAAATCCAGTAACATCAAGACTTGTCAAACTAGAACATCCATTAAACATGCTAGCCATATTCTCAACATTAGTAGTATCAAATAAACTTACATCTAATCCGCTAACACTACTACATCCTTTAAACATACCAGACATATCTCTAACATTAACCGTATCAAAACCACTAACATTAAGCACGTTCACTTTACTAACTCCGTTAAACATCATCTTCATATTAGTTGCTCTAATCGTATCAAACTTAGATACATTAAGACTTGTAAGAGCATTACATCCGTTAAACATATAACTAAAATCACCACATGAAGCTGTATCAAGAGTACTTACATCAAGACTTGTAACCTTACTCAAATTACTAAACATGCGACTCATATTTGTAACTTCATAAGTTGTCAAATTAACTAGTCCAGTAATAGAAGTACAATTACTATACTCCGCAAACAAAGCATAACCATTTGAAACAATAATCTTGCCCTCAGCACCAATATACAAAGTATAATTAGAACCATTTGGCACAAGCCATGCAGTAACACTTCTGTCTTTTACCTTAGAAACATCCCAACTAATTGTACTATCACTAGCCCCATCAACGTTATCTTTAATAACGATAGAAGTAACATTACTTCTTCTAGCAGAAATACTGCTATTTCCAAGAATATATCCATTTGTATAAACATTTGCAGAAGTCTCGCCCATCAAAACTGGTGCACCACCAGATTTAACGATATCCGAATAATTCTTTTCGTTTGTCGTTATCGCTTCAAAAGTCTTTGCGTTATAATTAGAACTATTTGTCTTCCCTACAACATAAATATATTTACCAGCCAAATCATCAGTCAAAGTTAAAGTCTTGCCTTCAGAAATCTTAGTACCGTTAGATGTTGTATTTGTATCGTTATAATACCATTCATAAGTAAGAGCTACATTTGCTGGAGTTAAGTCTGGTTCAACACTCAAAGTTTCTCCAACAACATTCGTGCCATTAATACTAATACTTCCAGTTACATCAGCCTTTGTAATCTCCAAAGTACCCGCTTTTGAAGTGATACTATAATTAGAAGTTACATCAACACCTGATGCAAAAACCTTACAAGTAACAATAACATTTTCAGTTGTACCTACATTTGTAATTGTACCAAAAGTAGTAGCTGACAAAGTTTGATTAGCTGCTAACTTATTAGAAGAAGTAATACTAAATGTAGCACAAGTTAGCGCTGTTCCATCGTAAACCTTTGACTTGCTTCCAGCAGTAATCTCTATAGCTCTCTTAGTAATTGTAAAATAGCTACTTCCTGCCGAGCCTTTATAATTACCAATACCAGTCACTATCACAGTTGCAGTTCCAGCCTCGACATTATTTGTATATTTAACTTCGTAATCAACGTCTTTAGTCAAAACTTTATTTTCAGCCTTTACAATAACATTTGGTGTTTTAGCAGTTCCATCATATTCATAAGAATTTTTATCTAAAGTTATACTAAAGTTTACGCCACTATCTGCATAAACAGTTAGAATACCGCTTGCTTTTGTAATATTGTAGTTTTCACTAACATCAGTATTAGAACCATCTTTAATAGTTAGTTGACTAATTTTGTTTTCTACATTTCCAACATCAATTATAGAACCAGTAGTTGTAATCTCAACTGTATGTCCACTTGCCAGACTGCCCTCAGATACTTCTGCAACATTAGAAGTTAATGCAGTTCCATCATAAGTTTTGTGTTCGTCTTTAGGTTTAACAGTAATGTCTCGCTTGTTTATTAAGAAGTTTATATCTCGTGTACCTTCATACAAATTTATACCTGTTACCGTAAGAGTTGCCATACCTACGTTTATATTATTTTTATATGCAGCAGTATAATCTGTATCTAACACTAATATTTTATCGCCATGCTTTATAAGCACATTTATAGTTTGAGGCATCGCATTATAAATAATTTTCTCACTAGGCAAAGTAACCGTTATTTCGTCTGAAGAAATATCTGTTATATTATATTCCATAACAGTCAAAGTCGCTTTATTTGTTACCATACCACCAATATCACAATAATATTTATATCCATTTTTAGACAAAGTAACCAAATCTGCAGGTATCGTTAAAGTACTTGTATTTGCTCCCGCATAATCTACCTTTTTAAAATTGTTTTCTAAAGTAAATACATTGTCGTTTGCAAATGTACAATCGTCTGTAACTATGCTATTTGCATTTACTTTTATATTTCTAACTTCTGCAACATCGTTACCACTATTTGCACTACTATCTTTTCTATATAACAATAATATTTTTACTTTTCCATTACTATCTGGTGTTACACTCGCACTATATGTTTGCCAATTCGTAACAGCTGTTGTTGTACCACCCAATTTATTAGCTACTGTAGTAATACCACTATTATCTACAACTTTTATTGTTGTCCAGTCATAACTTCTACCCTCTGAACTTACTCTGTAATCAAAACTTAAAGTAGCTGTAGTAGATAAACTGATTTCCACAGAAGCCGTTGCTTGTGAATTTGCTACACCTTTATTATTGCTCTTAAAAATAGTGGCATCAGTAGTATCTGCTATCCATGTATGTGTTGTTTTAGTATAACTGCTATCGTAAGCGTCACTATCTGGAGTTGTGATTTTAAATATGTCATCGCTTACATAAGTACATGTTGCATCAATAGTCTTTTCAGATGTGCATTTTAAATTTCTAATAGCGCCAAAATCATCGCCTTCATTTACATCTTCATTTTTAACATAACTTAAATTTAAAATAATTTCGCCATCAGCATTTGGCGTAAATTCGCCAGTATATGAAGCCCAATCTTTTATACCACTAATACCATCAACCGCTTTAATAGTACCGTTTGCATCTTCTATACTTACTGTAAATTTATCATTTACTTCAGAACTTACTATGTAATCAAATGCTATAGTAGCTTTATTAGTTACCTTAATAACTATTTTTTCGGAACTTGTACTATTTGCTTTGCCTCTATTACTACTCATATACATAGCACCTTGAGTAGAAAGATTTATATCACTATCTCCGTTTACTTCATGCCATTCGTATTTAAGTCCACTTACTGTTGGGTCAAGTCCTGCTGTAAAGCTTGCTTCTCTTCCTTCAAATACCGTAACATCTTTTGGGCTTATAACTTTCGCATAAGAAATATCTTTTTCTAATGTACCTTGCACTACACTAAGTATAGCTTCATCAGATGTTTTTGTATAGCCTGAAACAACAGAACTACTTACAACACATCTAAATCTTGCACCACTTAAAGATTTTTCTTTACTCATAGAACTTGTATCTATAACCATACTAGCTTTATTATATGTACTACTCATAGTAGAAGTAACATCTTTCCATAACTCTTCTCCACTAGGTAGATACTGCCATTTATATGTACCTGCTTCTACTGCAGTTACACTAAACGTAGCTTTGTCGCCAAGTTTTACTTTTTGAGATTCTGGCTGCGCAGTTATTTTTAAATTTAGCATACGCCCCTGCAAAGTTAAATCATCATCTGCGACACTTATAGAAACTATATCTGATTTTATGGCATCATGATTTGTATAAAAAGTATTACCCACCAAGCATCTAAATTCGTAGCCAGATAATGAATAAGTAGCCGCAACAGTCGTAAGCATCGATTTTTTTAATGGTTTTGCTGTTGTCGAGTTCGATGGTGTAGAAGTTGCCGTACTCGCCACACTAGAAGTTACAGTTTTCCAAAGTGAATTTTTGTTTTCCCTATATTGCCATGTGAAAGTCATATCAGTTCCACCCATAGCAGTTACTGAATATGTAGCTCTTCCACTATTTACCTTTACCTTACCATTATCCATATTAGGTTGAGTTATTATAATAGGTATTTCACCAACAACTAAATCATCTTGTGCAACAGATACAGTTACTATATCCGACTTAACTCTTTCATGAGCAGTAAAATTAGCATTACCTACTAAACATCTAAATTCATAGCCTGATACTTCATAATCTGTACTCTTAAGTGTAAAATTAGCACTTGTATAACTACTATCAAGAGTAGCACTCTTCCAAAGTGAACTCTTATTTTCTCTATATTGCCACTCGTAAGTTGTAGCATCGTTTGCTACGACACTAAATGTTGTCGAACTTCCTTGCTTAACTTTTACAGAAACAGGATGCGTTGTTATACTTGGTGCAATTGCAGTTGTAACAGTTATAGTCATATTTTCACTAACGCTAGAAATATAACAAGCTTTTCCTTTTATATCTCCATAACTATTCATTACATCAGCTGTACTACATGTTACCCCTGTAATACCATAATAATTATTAGGTACGATGTTAAAACTAAAATCCGTACCACTAGCCACAGTAGCACCATTTTTTATTTCATTTCCATTTGTATCTAAAACTTTAAAATTTTCTCCATCAAAAGTAACTGTATTTGTTCCTACTGTGATAATTATATAAGTAGAAAAACTTCCAGTAGTAAAAGTAATTTCATCTTTTGTCATTTCTTTTATTGGTAATATTTCATAATTACTATCATCTATAATATGTAAAAGTGCATACGTCTTACTTATATCTAAATCTAAATTTGAAATTTTCACATCAACTTTTTGGCTGTACTCACTAGGTTCATATTTTTTATTATCATAATCTAAAGATATATCAAAACCTGCAACTATATCTTCATCTTGTATATCCTTCTTATATCTTTTAGCCGTGCTTATAGCAGAAGCATCTGACATCTTAACTATGTTAGCATTTGAAGCCTTTGGCATGTAGCCATAAATCTCTAACTTATTTTCTCCAGAATTTCCAGCCTCTACACGCTTAATTTCTGCATAATTTGAGAAAGGAAGCTCCAAATGACATACATCACAAAACATATCTAAATCTTTATCAATATGTTCTCTGCAAGATATTAACTTATTATCTACAAAAGAAATTTTAAATTTTTCATTAAATTTCCAAACACCAAATCCGACAGCTAAAATAACTATCGTGAGTACTATTATCAAGTTAAAACTCTTCTTTTTCTCCATTCGTAGTCATCCTTTCAAATTCGTATATAATAACACTTTGCAAAGCAGACCCTAGGCCTGCTGAGGACTATCCCCATCTTTTTTTTACAATTCTATATCCCATGCTCCAATCATATCTGTACCATTACTTTTGATATCAGACTTTAGAGAAACTACAGGGCGAACCCCAAACTCGTAGTCGTAGCCGCTGCTCACGCTGCCGCGGTTGCTCACGCACCACAAGTAGTTGCTGCCGTTGAGGCCGGCAGAGGCGAGCCAGTAGTGCGCATCTATCTTAAACAACTCTTGATAACTTGCGTCACTCAAACCTGATGTTGACCCTCCTGTTATTAATTTTATATCATCTAGCGTCATTGCTCTTACTTTTAATGTGCCAGCAGATTTAGTACCTGTTACTGTATTTGTAGAATATGTAGGATAAGTTACTGAAGTATCATTTGCATATGTAGCAGTATATTTATTGGTAAATATTTGTGTTAATGTCTGATAAGGATTAAATCCTGTTTTTCGATATGCGTATGAATTACTTGCATGAAATGGAGTAGTTAAAAATTTAATTGCTAAATTTTCAACACTTGTTGTACTAGCACTACCGTGATAATAGGTCAAAGGTACACCTGCACTTACCAAATTTACTGTACCTACAGCCTCATTTCCATCTATATCTACATCCTTACTTATTACTCTCCATCCTTTATATGTACTTACAAACCTATCATCAACTGACACGTTATCATAATAAACTGGATAATTCACATAATCTCCAACTTTCACTACATCTGCAAGCTTAGGTAAATCATCTACACTTGTAGTCCATATTGCATACAAAGTCGCAGCACTATCTGTTCCTATACTCATATCGGCAGGTATTACGTCTCCAGCATAAAAGTTTGGAGTAGTGGCACTTGCACTTAGTCCCCAACCTTTAAAGAAATATCCGTCTCTTTTTGGAGATTGAGTTGTTACAACAAAAGGTGCACCATAAGTTCTTTTGCTAGCAAGTCCTGTTGCCATGGTAGCATCACTTGCATTAGCATCATAAGTAATTGTTTGTTCTAAATTTGAACCACTAAATATAAGCGAAGTATTTCCATTTAAATCTCTAAATACTGCATAAATTTTATTTAAACTTGTAGTACTAGGAAGAGTAACATTTACCTTTAAGCCAGTTGAATAATCTTCCCAATCTGTAATCTTCGCAGTATCAGAAATTTCACTTGTACTTAAATAATATTGAATTTCATTATCTTTGCACATATCATCAGCAGCATAAATCTGCACTTCTACTTGTTGCCTATCAACATAATTTACATTACTAACCTCAGTAGCACCAGTAATAACAATCCTACCCCAAGGTGGTGTAACATCATTCTCATAATAAGTCTTTATACTACTTTCTGGAAACGCAAAAGCACTACCAGAAATCAACGCTAGCGCACCACCTGTCATCAATAACCCTTTCCAAAACATTCCTTTCATAAATCACCCCTCCTAAAATTAAGAATTGGGGACGGAGGAAAATTCTCATTTTTGAGAAAAAGGGACACTCCTTAATCACAAATTAAGCTTAACTCCATTTCTCCAATTTCATATTTTAACTTTGTTTTTCGTTTTTCTTGTTTTTGTTTTTATCTATAAATTTCATTTCAATAATTTAACATTTCAAATCATTCATTGACCACCTCAATTTTAAAGTCTTTTGCATAAGTTATATCTGACAAAACTTGTGCCTTAAATTTTCCGCTTTCAAGTCCTGCGAGCTCATTTATAATTGCACTAAAAGTTTCTTTAATTTCATCTTTTTCATCTATCACACTAATTCTAACTTTTATACTTTTTTGAAATTCTTTTGTATTATTTTTCGTATCAGCCAAAAGCAAACTTCTACTACCATTTATTTTTCCAACTTTCAAATTCATAAGTTCAAAGTTTTGTACATTCTTTACTCCGTCATACGACTTATATGAAATCTTACTCTCATCATATCCATCAGCCTCTATACGACCGTTTATCCCCGATTTAACTTCGCCGGACTTATTTATTTTTGTTTCTGTTTCACTTTGTTTTTCTTCGCCAGAGTTATGCACACTCGGGTTTTCTTCGTCAAAAACATCGGCCTTAAATTTTTCAAATACGTTGTGCCCCTCAACAATAGTTGCTACAATAATTGCAACAATTGCGATACAACCTATAACAACAAGTATGCTATGTTTATCTTTTATCATTTAGTACCTCCCTTTGAGCAATATGAAACTTAAATATCTAGTAAAAATTTTAGATATTTACCTTGTTTACTTAAGCAAGAGGTATATCGTTTATCCTTTTTTCTTAAGCCTCACTTTTGTTTTTACCTTTTCTCATTATGCTCATCTTACTTCAAATTATAGCGATAAAAAAACATATTGTCTACACGCGTGCTCGCACGTATATGTATCATAAGTAAGAATTTTTAATTCAAAAACATGCTAACAAACTTACGGAAATACAAAACGTGTTTTCAACAATTGTTAGTAAATTGTGTATTATTAAGTTTAAATTAATATTTTGTTACTGTATTGTTACAAACTGCGTAACATTTTTGTAACAAATTCCTTATTTGCTTATTTCCGAAGTTAAATTTTGATTTGGTTTTATTTAAGTTTTGTTTTTGAATTTAAAGATATTTGATTTTATATTTACAAGTAATTTAACTTTAAACCATAAAAAATGAGTTGCATATTCTTATACAACTCATTTTTAAGTCCAGATTATTTTATTCATTTTTATCGTTCAACTTTATCATTCATAGAATTATTTAATTATACTAACTTTTTTATTTTGAATTTTAAGTATCCCAGAATCTATAAGTATTTTTTCTACGCATTCATGAATTGTCAAATCAGGATTATTATCATAATACTTAAATTTATGTACTGTTTTAGAACTGCTTCCACTTTTTTCTTTTGCTTCTCTTATCTTCTTTGCATTTTTGATAGCAATTTCAACTTCTTCTAGATTAATATAGTTTTCCAAAATGTTTTTGAAGTTTTTCTCTTCTTTATATTTATCAAGTGATATAAAGTTTTTTGAAAAAGCTTTATTAATTTCTTTTAGATATGCTTTTTTATGTGCAAAAATTCCGTTACATTCTTTTCTATGTAATATCATCCAGAGATCAAAAGTAAGATTTGAATATCCAAGTGTATACTTTAAATCTGTACGTTCTCTCTTTATTTTTCTATAATCTCCGAAGTAATGTTTCAAAATTTTTATTATCATTTTCTGACGTACCTTCAAAATCGAATATATGAAAACAATCCATTGGATATATTACTGAAGATTGTCGAGAAGCAAAACCTAATCTTTTTTCAATTACTATTTTAAATTTCACATCTTGCTTTCTTGTTTCACAAGCATTAATAAGTTTTTCTAGATGTTCAAAATACCATTTTTCTGTTTCGCCTTCTACTGAAATAAAATAACTTTTTTGTGTCTTTCTATTACCTTTCACTTACTACTCCTTACTTTTAAAAACTTCTGACAAATCAATAAATTTTATTGCACCGTACTTATTAGTATAATAGTTTTTTAAATAATCTTCATTTTTTCTAACACTACCTTCACCACTCGTTCCAAAATCTGATAAAGCATACAATTCAGATACCCTTGTTGTATCGTTCTTTTCCACGAATTTTATTTCATCTCTTCTAACTATATTTTTATTTAAAAAGATAGGATTGTGAGTATTAAAAATTAATTGAGCTCCATTTTTATTTATTTGTTCATCATGAAAAATATTTATTAAACTTATTATTATCATTGGGTTTATAGATGCATCTAACTCATCCATAACCAATGTAGCTCCTATATCTAATGCTCTTTTGAATATTGGAAATAAGCCCAAGAATCTAAAAGTCCCCAGAGATTCAACGATTTCAGAAGGGACGGCATTTAAATTATTTGATTCTGTCAATTTTGCAAATACAGACAACATTATTTGATTTCCCTTTTCATCATCTACTAATTCTATTCTTTCGGTTGATGTTCCTATTAATTTTGCTATTTTATTATAATATCTAGTAAGTTCTTCTTTTCCATTTGTTAAATCTGTGATTGTCAAATCATTACTTCTAAATGCTACTATAAAGTTTTGTCCAATCCATCTCGTTATTTTATCGTATAACGTTTTAGAATATAAATTTTTAAAACCATTACACAAAAACAACTCTTCATCATCCAAGTTATTAATCGCTAATGCTTCTACTTGATTCAAATCAATATTATCTGGGATATATTTTTTTAAATTTTTCTCTTCAAAACTTATTTCTTTTTCTTTTCTCTCATATATTTCTTTATTGTCAATTATTAATATTTCTCTAATAATTTTTCTATGATATTCTCCAGCAAGGAAATTTCCTAAATCAATGGAAATGCCATATTTTACAAGAACATCTTCTATATTGAACTCTATGTCAAATGTAGTTGGCTCTTGCTTTAAACTGTTAAAATTAGGTATCAGCTCTAATCTCCATACTGCATAATCTGGTGTTGCTATTTTTTCACGATTTCTTATATTGCCATTTAAAATTATATTTCTAAAAACATCCATTGCACTCACTATATTAGTTTTTCCTGATGCATTAGAACCATATATAATTGATGTAGAAAGTGCCTTTATTTCTTTCTTGTTGCTTGTTTGCTTTATAATACTGTAATCCATGCCTTTTATTTTAGGAGCTGGTGTCATTTTTAATTCAACTTCATCTAAAAAAGATTTAAAATTGCTTGTTTTAAAGCTTAATAGCATGCTTTTCCCTCCTTTTTTGCATAAATATAGCAACTATTTTTATAAGTATAGCATATTTTCTTGTGTTTTTCAATGTATTTGCAAAAAAATAGCAAAATGGTAAAACGAATATCAATAATTAAAATTCTGCAATTTCTTTCGGTAATTTAAACTCTGGGCTTCCCATACAGCCAGGTGCAATTTCGTATTTATCAAATACTATAATTACATACCCTTCATCATCTATGTAAAAATTCGGTTCATCTTTTATTCCCTTAAATTCATCCATGAAAAACATTTCTTCCATTCCGTTTCTTTTTTCCATGTCTGCTTTTACAAATTCATTAATTTTCTCTTTATAATTTTCTTTATCTTTAACCAATGATTTAAATGTAATAAGTTCACCTTTCTTTTTATCTAGATTATAAAACTTGTGTGTCGTTGATGAAGAGCCTGCCAAGTTTACCACATAAACATCAAAAGATAATACTCTATCATTTTCTGTTTTAATGATATATCCACTATCAACACCAATATGTGCCTCTAACCCACTGGATTCTAGCTCTTCTTTATATGCTTTAAATTCGTCTATTACCTTTTGTCCATTTTCATTTAATTCAGCATTAATCTTCTCTTCTAACTCTGCAGGTAAGATGCTATTTAACTTAGGAACTTCAACTTTTGCAAAATAATATTCTTCTTCAAGTTCATACTTATATCCAGTCAAAATATTCACTAACTTTTCAGCACCAGAATTAATCTTTGCGATACTTTTAGCCAAAACCGGATTAATGTTTAAAGAAAATATGAAAAACACTACACTTGCACAAGCAACACCGCTTAAAATCTTTCCACACATATATTTGTTGCGATTTTTAAATTTTCTCCTTACACTCTTTTTTAGCCTGTTAGGTGCCATAATCGTTTCGTACTTTTCTCTTGCCTCATCAAAAGCTCTTTTCATTTATCTCCACATCCTTTCCCATATTTTTCTTAAGCTTGTCTAAAGCTGCATAAAGTCTTGTCTTAACAGTATTAACATTTTCAGATAAAATCTCTGCTATCTTTTCTATTGATTGATCTTCAAAGAACCTTAACACAATTATTATTCTGTATTTATCTTCAAGTCGCATTATTTCCTTATATAAGTCAACGTCCCTGTATTTATCAAGCAATCCGTCCTCTATCATCGTATCATCTAAATAAATTATCTTCGCTTGTTTTTTTAGATATGTATTTGCTGTATTTATTACAATTCTATACATCCAAGTTCCAATATATTCTTCATTTCTAAGTGTATCTATTGCAGCAAGTGCCCTAACAACACTTTCATTTACTATGTCTTCTGCGTATTGCTCTGTCTTAGAATATGAAAACGCCAATCTATATAATCTATCTATATTTTTAGTAACATACTCTTTCAAAATTTCTTTTTTCTTCTGCATCTTTTTGCCTCCTTCAAATATTTAGACTATGATAATACCAAAAAAGTTTGAAATTTTCAATACATTAACCTATTTGACCTCATTTATGCTAATTAATTTATATAAAGAAACATAAAAAGAAAAGCCCATTAATTTTAAAGTGCACCCCAGATGTTAGACAAAATCTAACACTTACGATGCACTTCATTTAATAGCCTTTTTTTAAAAACTTTGTTTTACTAACCAAGTCCCATTTTTCGTTGAACCAACTCGCTCCAACTTACCTTGTTCCTTTAACTTTTTAATGTTATATGACACACCATCTCTAGTAACCCCAAGCTTAACAGCCAGTTCGCCTTGCGTAATACTTGGATTTTCTTTTATTAATGCAATAAGCTTTTCTTGTGTAGTTTCTTGTGTAGTTTCTTGTGTAGTGCTCACTAATAACTCGCTTAAAGTTTCGTCTATCATTTTTAGCATAAATTCTATAAACTCATTAGAATTTCCTACAGCATTGCACTTAGAAATAGCATTATAATAATCTTCCTGATATTTTTTTATCAAACTCTCTATTGGTATATATTCAAAAGCTTTTTCCCACTTTGAAAGAATTGCAGTTTGCCAAAGTCTTGCCATTCTTCCGTTTCCATCTCCAAAAGGATGTATAAACACAAATTCATAATGAAATACTGATGACAAAATTAATGGATGCACTACTTCTTTTGCTTCATTTAACCAACTAAAAAGGTCGTTCATATGTGATGGTACTAACTCAGCTAGTGGACACATGAAAATCAATCTATCACCATCATAAACACCTTCACCATGTGTTCTAAACATTCCACTTTCTTCTTCAACGAGAAATGTCATTATACCATGAACTCTCTTTAATTCCTCAATATCGTAAGGATTAATATTATTCAACTCATTATATGCATTATAAGCATTTTTAACTTCTTGAATATCTTTTCTATCACCAAGTACAACTTTTCCATCAATTACATCCTTTACTTGATTCATAGACAACTGATTATTTTCAATAGCCAACGAAGAATGAATCGAATTAATCCTATTTTGTTTTCTAAGCTCTGGCTTTTTATTTAATGTTATATAATCAAGCTCACCTATTTTTTTCATTATATTTGACACATAAGTAAGCATTTTGTCTGTAATATTATATGGTGGATAATTCATTTTTAACCTCCCTATTTTACAAATAAATTCTCATTTAAATTAGACTCTACAATCATTTATATGATAGCACATCGTTCAAAAAAATTCAATTAAACAATTTCATCCGTAGCATTTTCTTGAAATTACCTTGTTATATTACAAAAAAATATTGAAAAAATTCATGGGTATGATAATATATATGATATGTAAGAATTTATTCTTAAATTTTAGGAGGATTATATGTCTGAAATAATTATGCTTTTTTGCCTCATTTTACTAAATTCCTTCTTTGCAATGACAGAGATAGCATTTGTATCACTAAATGATGCGAAAATGGATTTACTTGCAAAATCTGGAGACAAAAAAGCACAAAAAATCAAAAAACTATTAGATGTGCCAAGCAAGTTTTTGGCAACAATTCAAATTGGAGTTACGCTAGCAGGATTTTTATCAAGTGCCTTTGCAGCAGAATCATTTGCAGATGATTTAGCTCCACTACTTACACCATTACTTGGTAGTTCTGCAAAAAACATAGCAATTATATTAGTAACAATACTATTATCTTTCTTCACCCTAATCTTTGGCGAATTAGTTCCAAAAAGAATTGGTATGAAAAACCACGAAAAAATAGCATTTGCTACAGTTGGAATAATCCGTGCAATTTCCATCATCCTTGCACCATTCGTAAAAATACTTACATTTACAACAAATGCTGTATCAAAACTATTTGGTGTTACCGAAAGCGATGAAGAAATCGTAACAGAAGAAGAAATACGTATGATGGTAGATGCCGGCGAAGAAAAAGGAGCAATCGAAGAAGAAGAAAAAGAAATGATAAACAACGTTTTCGAATTCAACGATATATCTGTATCAGCAATAATGACACCTAGAAACGACATCTTCGCATTAGACCTAAATATAACAGTATCAGAACTTTTCGACGAACTTGAAAACGACAGAACATACAGTAGAATTCCAGTCTACGACGAAGACCCAGACGATATAAAAGGAATACTATACGTTAAAGACGTATTAAACAAACCAAAAGATACCAAAATAGCAGACTTAATACGTGAACCATTCTACGTTCCAGAAACAATGAAAATAAACGAACTATTTAATGAACTAAAACTTCAAAAAATTCAAATAGCAATAGTAGTTGATGAATACGGTGGCACAGCCGGACTTGTTACAATGGAAGACGTACTTGAAGAAATCGTTGGAGACATCTTCGATGAATACGACGAAATTGAAAACCTTTATGAAGCAATAGACGAAAACACATATATCTTCGATGCAGGAATAACAATCTACGACCTATCAAAAGTACTAGACATCGACATTGAAGAAGGAGATTACGACACTCTATCGGGCTATTTCTTAGAGCTACTTGGTCGTATGCCAAAAGAAAACGAACACCCAACAGTAACAACAGACAAACTCGAAATGACCGTAGAAGAATTTAAAGACAACAGAATTCTAACCGTCAAAATTCATAAACTATAAAAACAAAAGGAATGATTTTCAAATCAAAACGAAATCATTCCTTTAATTTTGTCTTTAAACTCTAAAAGAATTATAAAAAGAGTAAGATTTTTATAATTCTTACCAAACATTTTTTATCTCATATGTCATCTTATCAGGATTAACTGTTATCTCAATATAATTCGTATCTTTAATAGCTTGTAAATCTGGATTCTCTAGTTGCCCATCACCTATTGACAAATACTTCACTCCTCTTTTCATCGAGTAATCCGTATTATCTCCAGTTTGTATAACCCAAATATTTTTACCAGAATTTCTTCTCAAATCACAAAGCACATCAATAAACAAACTCTTTTCCATACTGTCAGTAAAATCTTCCAAATTGCCATTCATAACAATTAAAACATTTTTGTTAGCCTCTTTAGTATCCTTTTTCAAAGAAATCCATTGATTACTATCAGTAACTCTAAGTCCACCGTCAGCAATATTTAAAGATATCACAGTTGCATATTTATAATTCTTAACATCATAAGCCTTTGGAACAATTTTATCAGCTGCAATATTTGCTAACAAATTCTCATCATTTTGTTTAGGCATAATCACAATTTTTGAATTTTTGTTTATAACTTCTTCAAGCTTTTTATTTTTTAAATGCTCTAACAAAATTCCATTATTCATAGATGGTGCAACCACAATCTTATATGAATCTGTTGCCGTAAACTCACTTTCAACACACAAAGCATCTGCCCCTTTAATATCTCTAGGCAACAATTCAGTAGAAGTTACAGTAGCTCCATCATAAACAATTTTTAAATCATCAAAATAAACAGTTCCGGAAGTAAGCTCTTCGCTATTATCTTGTGCCACATAAATATCTACAAGCTTTGCAGGCAAAGCAATATCAGATAAATCGAATTCTAGTTCCTGCCAACCGCTTGACTCAAGCCCTTTACAAACTACAGCATACTTAGTAGTATTATTTACATCAGTTATTTTCAATTTAATCTGATCACTTGTAGAAGCTGTTGCATACATCATAAACTTTACTGCTTTAGCATTTTTATCTAAAGTAATACTATCATCAAATCTCAAATATGCAGCTCTTGTCTTTGACGTCTTAGTAAAATCATAATCAAGTTTTGCAACATTCTTGCCAGAATATACTTGTTCATTCGAAAGCTTGGCATCGCCCAAAACTTCTTCTGGATAAGCTTTAAAGAAAAAGTTTTCTTTTTCAAAATCATTTGCTGTCACTTCTTTACTTGCATCCACACTAACTAAAGCATAAGATTTTGCATTACCAATACTTACAGAAATAATATAATCTCCTGCTTCACTTGCAGTAAACACTCCGTCTTTTATACTTCCGTTTCCAGTTTCGACTTCCCAAATAACTTCATCATTTCTTAAATCTCCATAATATCCATTTTTATTTTGACCACTAACTTTAAAAGTAACATTTTCATTTTTTGCTACAGCAATCTTTTTTGGAGAAATTGTAAGTTCGTTTGGCATACTTAATACATCAATATTAAAACTACCTTTTGCTTTTCCTATACTTGCAGTGATTGTAGTGCTTCCAGCTTCATTTCCAGCTACTAAAACTCCGTCTTTAAAATCAACTGGCACACCATCATAAGACCATTTAATTTTTTGAGTATCTATCGTTACAGGATTATAATATTTATCATAACCTTTTACAGTAAGTTCTTTTTTGCAACCAACAAAAACGTTGACATCATTTACTTCTATTACAAGTTTATCTAAAGAACCTGTCTTTTCGTTATTAAAAACAGCTATTGCATTAGGAACATTTCTTAAAGTCTTATCGCTTGGTGAATTTTGTATTGTATATGATTCGTCCCCTAACTGTCTTACAACCATAGTTGTAGAACCACCACCATCTAAATTCATAGCAGTATAAATTCCTTTTTCAACTAAAAGTTCAGCAAGTTCAGTTTGAGTAAGTCCAATACTTTTAGCTTGTCTTCCATCAACAGTAATCAAATAAAATGTTTCGCCATCTTTAGAAACGCCAACAGCCGTCCTTGGATTTGAACCATATATTATATGAGTGAAATTTGTGGCAACACCGTCTTTAACTAAAAGTGTTCCACCAGAAACAGCAAGTTTAATTTTATCTATATCAAGTTTCATGTCGATATCTAAACTAACCTTGTTTCCAACTTTAAAATACTTACTCATGGCATCTGCTGCATTTCCAAGCGCAGATATAACATATCCGTCTTCTGGAATAGTTACTGGCTCTTCGTTATATCTAACTTCTTTAACTTTACCCTTCTCAACAACTAGTTCCGTAAGCACTAAGTCATTTGTCGAACCAAGAGATTTTTCTCCCCATTTACTTGTATATAAAACAGGATACTCGTAGTTTGACGACCATTTGTTAATTTCTGAAATAGCTATTGCTTCATCGTTATTATTATTAGTAAGAGTAATTTTATTAGTAAAATAATCAAACAAAACATTGTTATCTTCGTCAATCGTAAAACTTGCAAGCACATCTTTTACTTCGTTTTCGTAATATGTAGATGTTAAAACTTCGCCGTCTTCTATCGTCATGCCAATTATATTTCCCTTTTGAGTTTTACCGTTGAAAAAGTCTGCATTAATTGCTGCAACAACATTTTTATTACTATTTGTTATCATCGTTTTTACATTTTGAAAAGTCTGCAAACCATTACTAGATGTAAGCAAACCAAGTGATGTATTTTTATCATTTAAATCAACTTCTATAATATTTATCGAAAGCCAACCTTTATCAGTAAGTCTTGTATAAGTTTTTAAGTTAGTTCCCGAATTAATAACTTTTGTATTAACAGTTTCATGAAGTTTAGTAAGTGCAAAACAGTTTGTACAAGCAATCATACAAATCATTAAAGTAATCAAAAAACAAATTCTTTTTTTCAAAAAATCAGCTCCTCTCTTTTCCCCATCAATATGATTAGACAATTAACTACTACTTTTGGTTTTCATCTTTTTCAAAATTTTTTACGGAAGGTTTGTCCCAACCCTTAATGCCAGATCTCGTAATCGCACCAAATACACAAGGTTTGATTTTTGGAATATCTTTGCTTAAATCTTTAATTAAATCTTTCATGTATTCACGTTTTGTATATCCATCGGCAGAACAAGTTTTTTTCATAACAGGAATTTCATTTCTTCTTGCAAAACCTTTAATATCTTTTTCTTGAACATAAATCATCGGACGTATCGTAACTATATTTTTTCTAGATAAATATGTAGTCGGTGCAAAAGTATGTACATTTCCTTCATAAAAAAGACTAAGGAAAAATGTTTCAATAACATCATCCATATGATGACCAAGTGCAACTTTATTACATCCATGTGCTTCTGCTGTGCCATTTAAAGCTCCTCTTCTTAGGTTTGCGCAAAGAGAGCAAGGATTTTTTTCTTTTCTAACATCAAATACAACTTCTTTAATATTTGTTTTTTCTATGATATATTCAATCCCTAATTTTTCGCAGAGTTCTTCAAGTGGTTTAGTATCAAAAATATTTCCACCCGGATCTATTGTGATAGCAACAACTTCAAACTTTTTAGGATAAAAATGTCTAAGATTATTTAACGCCATTAGAAGAGTAACACTATCCTTTCCACCAGATAACCCTACAGCAATCCTGTCTCCTTCCTCAATCATATCGTAATCTTCAATAGCTTTTCTAATTTTGCTTAATATATGTCTCATAACATTACCTCCAATTTTTTATTAGAAAAGTATAACATAAAAATTAAAACAAGAAAAGGGGACGGCGAAAAAAAGGGGACGGCGAGAAAAAGGGACGGAGGAAAATTCTCACTCCTCCGTCCCCTTTTTCTTGCTTTTTATTTGGTTAGTTTAGGTGCTCGATATAAAGTTTACCATCATTATCATAGACTGCACGAAGTTTTATTTCTTCTGAATCTCCTGTTATTCCCACTATATCATATAATTGTGTTTTTAATGTGTATACTGTTACGGGAACTAAGTTTGTAAATACACTACTATCTTGCCATTGCCATCCGCCGTCATCTGCTTTTATTGCATATCTTGAAGATGATTCAAGTCTTCCTAAATATTCTTGGTTGTTTTTCAAACTTAATGAATATCTTGCATCTAAAGTTATTCCAGCTGTACTTACAACTGTCATGTTGTCAAACTCATCTTTTCCCCAAACGTATACGGTTTTAGCACCATTTTGCCAAGTTAGCTTGTGTTTTGAATATAACTTATAATCTACCCATCCTGCTGCATTTACATCTGGAGTTTCATTACTATTACTAACATACATTTCACTTATACTCGTTGCTTTTATCTCCATAACTACCTCTACATTTTTGGTAGTCGTCGCTCCATTATTTATTTTGACACTTTCTATTGTCGGTGATGGATGTACCACCACTGTGAAGCTTGCACTTGTTGCTAAATAATTTGTGCCTGCACTACCTCTCACTGTTACTGTCGTGTTTCCTTCCGTGACTCCAGTTACACTTACCAACTTATTTGTAGTGTTTATTGTAGCATTTGCGATTGGTGTATTTGCAACACTTACAGATAATGCTCCGTCTCCATTATATGTATATCCAACTGTTTTGGTTTGATTTTTTAATAAATCTAAATGTGTTTTGGTTAAAACGATTTTACATTCTGCTTTATTTATCGTATACGAAATTGTACTATTTAAAAGAGTATAGTTAGAAACTTTTCCTCTTCCACCAGTAACACTTACTATAGTTGCTACTGAGGTATATGTACCAGCATTTATTCCAGCTGTTCTAGTCAAATTAAGTGTTTCACCTGCTATACCCGAATCAGCTGTGACTTCAGGTGCTTGTTCTTTACCGTTATACGTAAATGTTGTTTTACTTCCCCAAACCGCAGTTACTTTTTTTGTCTCAATAGTCCAAGATATGTTTTTACTTGCCGTTGTATTGTCTGACCATTTATAATTTGCTGGATCTTTCAAACCTACTGTGACAGATTGAGTACCTGCATCTATTCTAGTGTTGTTCGAAACATTCATTGTAGCCGAATCAAAATTATTTAATCGAACTATCTGCTCTGTACCATTATATATATATGTTCCAGTAATTGTTGGTATAGTCATGCTTTTTCTTGAAACAACTGCTGTACCATTACTACCGTCCGTTATATCTTTAAATGTGTTTGTATCATAATATTGCTTACTTACCGTCGCCACAACATAAATATATTTGTCCACAAGACCTTTACCTATAGTATATGTCGCACTTGTTGCACCATTTATAGCTGTTCCTCCAGTTGTGCTATTAGATGTATTTGAATACCATTGATAAGAAGCTGTAGTACCATTAGTTGGTTTTGTAACACTTAATCTTGCTGTTAATGTTTCACCAATCATATTCGTTCCTGTTATAGTAACACTTCCCTCTATAATTCCATTTTTTATTACATATGATGTAGATGGGTTTGTAAAATTATAGTCGCTCGCATAACCATTACCAGTTACGGTGCAAAAAGCAGTAGCTATATAAGTTCCTGGAATAGTTTGTGCACCAGAAACAGAAACACTTATCTTGTCGTTTCCAACACCTGTAGCAGAGGCAGTTGGCTTTTGAGAAGATTCATTATAATGCAAAGTCGTATTCTGCCAATTAATTGTAGTTGACTTTTTAGTTATAGACCAACTAATTGTTTTTGCTGAAGGTGTTCCATCATACCATGAATGATTTGTGTCAGGTGTTGCATATGCTGTGTAATTTCCAACATGAAGAGCACTTGTTGTCCCAGAAAGGTTATAACCACTCGCTCCAGTCACTCCGGTTTGAGAAGAACCATTATAAACTAGATTATTTCCAGTAGGTGTTGAGGAAATTTTGGCTCTATAAATTGTCCAACTATATGACTTTTGCCCTGTACCACCATCTGACCATTGATGGTTTGAATCAGGTGTCGCATACGCTGTATAACTTGCTGCATTTATTGCCGAAGTAGTACCAGATAAAGTGCAACCTGTACCAGCAGACACACCTGTTTGATATGAACCGTTATACGTACAATTTCTAACAGTCGGTTCTGTTGCTATTGCTCTTGATATACTCCAACTAATATTCTTAGTAACAGTTGTATTATCTGACCATTGATGGTTTGAATCAAGTGTTGCTGTTGCAGTATAGTTACCTGCATTCGTTGCCGTTACTGTTCCAGCAAGTGAATATCCTGTTCCACTTGATACACCTGTCTTGCTACTACCATCATAAGTATAATTTTTTCCAGTTGGCACTGAAATCGATGCACGATTTATAGTCCAAGTAAAAGATAAGTTTCCGGTAGTTCCATCTGCCCATTGGTGTGTAGCTGTATTATTTAATGAAACTGTAGCTGTGTAACTTCCAGCATTTGTAGCTGAACCACCTGATAAAGTCATGGTGCTTGAACTAAACCCAGAAAAAACTATTGATTGTACAGAACCTGTATACGTAAAACTTGTGGTTGTTGCCGTTGGTTTTGTAACATTGATTTTCATTTTATAACCACAAACATCACATTTTCCATCACTATTACCGTCTATATGTGCTCCTTTACTCGAAGTTGCTGTACATGAACTTGAGTATGTGCATTTTTTCCAGTGATTTGTTGCATCATATTTCCAAGAACCATATGTATGGCCTACACAATTAACCCATTTGGCATGTTTGCACCCTCTCGAACACAATCTTTTACTACTGTGATATGGACAATGGGCTTTACTACAATATCCACCACTTTTGTTATGTAGTGCTTTGTAGCCACAAACACATTTGTAACAATATGTTGAAGTATTTAGATAACCAGATACTGTGTGATTTTCATGTTGTTGTGCAACCTTTCCACAACAACAATATATGTAATGCCATGTAGGATTTTCTACTTGCGTATATCCCTTTGACGAACAACTTGTATGTTCTCCAGCCTTACAATTTGAGCATGCTGCATATGACACATTATAGGTTCCTATCGCCCAGAAAACTGCAAAGATTCCAAATATTAAAATAAGCAAACTTTTTCTTTTCATATGTACCTCCTATTGTTACATAAAAACTCAATAGACACACTTAATCTACTATAATTATACTTCTTATATAATAAACTGTCTAGCCAGCCTATACCAAGCTGTTTCGCCTCGTGCAAAAAATACCAAGCATCTACTTACGGAAACAACTTATTGTATTTTTTTACCACTAAATTAAAGCATAATATTAAATTTACATTACTATAATGTTACAATTTTATTACAATTGCACACAGCTATAATTTGCTAGGGATAGCTATTTTTTAAGTTTTAAAAAAGTGGCGAGACTCTTTTAAGAGCATCGCCACTTTTTATTTTTTTAAACATAAACTGTTATTCTTACATTACTTATTTATGATAGTAATATGGAAACTGTTACCTTTCTTGCTACCATCCTCGTCAGCACTTTCTCTACCAGTAATAATCTTAGCCTCACGCATATAGATACCTGTTCTATTACCGTTCGTTGCACTGCTATCTGACTCGGCTGGTGTAATAATAGATACTTTACCAGCAGGTATATTACTAATCGAGCCATCAGCATTTGCCATTTGGAATTTATTAGCTGTTGCAAGTGTGCTTACTGCTGTAAACTCTTTCTCAGTAGTTACTTTTGCTTCAATTTGAGCAAAACTCAAACCGTAGTAAGAAGTAATATTACCGTTTGTAGAAACTCTTGCATTTCTCATCTTACGAACTAAGTTTTCAGCTCTGTTTAAAGTAATCTCTCCACCGTAAACTTCTGTAAGCTTACTAACTGGATTTTTAACAGTTATAATATTCTTATTATTTGAATCAATATCGCCCATTACATGTACTGGTGTTTCGTTACCTATCTTATTAGAGAATACAAATGTATCATCAATACTATAAGTATCGCCTTTAACAAATACAGTAATTTCTTTACGATATGTTGTCAAATAAATGTCGTCAACTGTATATCTGTCACTTATATTTTCTGTTAATCTTACTTCTTCTTCAGCTGTAAATACAATTCTTGCTTTTCCAAATGAAGTAGCATCATAAATCTTATAACTAATCGAAGCTGCATCTCTTGCAATATCATTTACGTTATAAACTTTTGTTGTGATATTTCCATTTTCGTCTTTTACAGTAAATTTATAAATTGTATTCGCATAAGCTTTATATGTTATCTCTGTTCTAATCTGCCATTTACCTTCAACCGTTATATTATTTCCTATGCTTATCTCACTATCATTTACTGAGGCAAAAACAAGGTTTGTAGTTGATTTAACAATCGCATGAATATTTACTTCTATAACTTTGCCACCACTTCTTATAACTTCTTTTTCAAAGCTAATAGTTGGTTTTGCATTATATCCAGCATTTTTACCATATATGATAGTTAAATCTTTTGTATAAGATCTATTGCCGTTATTATCTATTACAGCAACTCTTATTAAGTAAGTTCCTTCCTTATCTAAAGTTCCTGCATAGAATGAACTTGTATCACTTGATTCCTCGATAGTTAATGTCTTATAAGCAAATGTTCCTTCTTCTTTTACTTGCCATTCATATCTCTTAATTCCATATCTATCATAAACATTTGAAAGTTTTGCTTCAAACTCACCATCATAAGTTGTACCATCTTCAGGTCTAATTAATTCAAATATTGCATTTGAAACATTAGGTCCTGTACTATCTACAGAGATAATATTTTGAGAAATAATAGTTTCTAAGTTACCTAGTCTAGCCTTATTAAAGACTTTATCTTTATCAACCCTGATAACCAATTCACCATCACTTGTTATACCGCTAAATGCTAAACGATACTTATAAATGTTTTTTTCATCTTGACCAATATATTCTAATTTAACATCTTTTGGTGTAACTTTATTTCCATCAACTTCAAATATTAAATCATCTGCTGTAAACTCATCTGTATTGATACCAGACTCTTTATCTTCAACGTATACGAAGAATCTAATAGTGTCGCCAGCATTCATTAAAATCTTATCTAGTGTCTGACCGTAAATTGTAGGTGGTGTACTATCTTTCTTAACTACAGAATCAAACTTATCGCCATTTTCTTTAGTCTCGATGTAGTATCCTTCTGGAGCTTCTATGTTTCCTTTATAAGGAGGTTCGTCTTTACCAGTTAGAGTACCACTTTCTATTTTAGTATTTCCATCTTTAGAATCTACAGCTGTATCTTTACCTATGATATGAGGTTTGTCTTCAACATCTTTTCCGGTATTTTCACCAATTGTCAAATTACCGTTATTTATAATTGCAGTGCCGTCAGGATTTTCAATAGTTCCAACATTCTCGCCATCACCACTTCCGATAATATTTACATTTGAACCATTTTCTATCTTGATTGGTGTGTCTATAGTAATTGTCTTATCTTCTAAATCAATTGTAACATCTTTATCTATTACAATCTCTCCAGTTTCTTTTACATCATTTATAACTTTAATTGTATCTCCGCTTTCTGCTCCATTTACAGCATCTTGAAGCGTATTGTAGTTTGTCTTGTTTCCATCTTTATCTGTTATAGAGTAGTTAGCTTTTACAACAGTTACATTAATTTCTGCTGTAACATCATCATAGATAATACCAGTTGCTTTAACAATTACTTTTGCATTTCCTATGCTAACACCTGTAATTGCGATAGATCCTTGTTTTAATACTGCACTTGCGATGCTTGCAATAGTTGTTACACTAAGTGTTCCGTCACCACTATATGTGTATGCAACCGTTTCTGTGTTTCCTTCAACAATCGTTAAGTCATATCTTGAAAGAACTAGACTTGCTGTTAATTGCATTACTTCTACAGTTCTTGTTACATTCATTACAGTTGTTCCGTTTAATCTTAATGTATATTTTACTAAGTAAGTTCCCGGTACTGTAGTATCTACTTTCGAAATACTCTTACCATCTTTTGTTACTTCAGCACCTAATAGTTCGTATCCTAAGCTTGTATATTTACTTTCCTCTGACTTTGTAAATCCTGCAACTTTTGCACCTGCATCTGTGTAAGTAGAATTTCTTACTACCTTAACACTTTCATCACCTATTAATTCAAGGATTGTTCTTATTCTGTTTGCTCTAAATACTGCTTCATAATTTGTAGCTTTTTCAAAGTAAGATTCAGCAGTCTTATTTGGTACATATAAAATAGCATTTTGGTTTATATTAATATCTTGTGAAAGTGTCATTGCATTATTTTCTGATGATATGTTTTTCTTAGTAATTATAGTTGTTAGATTGTTGCATCCTTTAAACATATTAGTACCATCTAATACATTAAAGTCTGTTCCAAGAACAAGTATCTCCATACTATTCATACCATCAAACATTTCTGTAACATCAGTACCTGCTTTAACCTTAAAGCTTGTTAAATCAAGTGCTTGAATATATGTCATATCGCTAAACATATTATTCATATCCGTTACATTTGAAGTATTAAATCCACTTACATCAAGTTTTGAAACTCTTCTTACATTTGCAAACATATTGCTCATATTTGTAACACTTGAAGTATCAAATTTTGTTACATCTAATTCTGTAATAGAGCTACAGTTTCTAAACATTGCACTCATATCTGTAACACTTGGTGTTATTAGTTTAGCTAAATCAACACTTGTAAGTTTTGTACATCCATCAAATAATCCAGACATATTTCTTACTTTAGATGTATCCCAATTTGTAAATGTTAAAGAAGTTATTCCACTTACATTCTTAAACATATTTTTCATGTTTAATACATTTGTAGTAGTAAATCCACTTACATTAAGTGCTGTTAAACTACTACATCCTTCAAACATGCTTTCCATATTTGTAACACTAGAAGTATCTAGTTTTGTTACATCAAGAGTAGTAAATGTATTACATTCTTTAAACATAAATGACATATCTGTTACTTTTGTAGTTGTAAATCTGCTTATATCTACACTTGGTAATTTTTTATCATTTGCGAACATATAAGACATATCTGTTACACTACTTGCATCTAATCTTGAAATATTATTTATGCTTACAAGATTTGTATAATCCATAAACAATTTATTTCCACTAGAAGCCATAACACCTTGGTCTCCTCCGATATACAAATCATACATCGAACTATCTTGAGTGCTTCTTGTAATCCAAGCTGTAACACTTGTATTTAAATCTCTTGAAACATCCCAAGTATCTAAATATGTAGTTGGTATATTATCTTGAGTCGTATCAATAAATGTTATTGTTCTAATCTTATCTGATGTATAAGTTAGCTTGTTTGCACGTTTTGCACCGATAGCATAAGCTACGTCTTCACGTGCCATCAAGATAGGTCCTTCGTTTACTATTACAGTTCTTGTAATTATCATTACGACTTCATCGTTTCTATCTTTTAATGTATATGTAATAGTCTTTGTTCCTAAAGTAGATGTGTCTACTGGTAATCCAGAAACTTCTAATTTATAACCGTATCTTGTATATTCGATAGCATTTGCATCTTCATATCCTGCTACTGTTATACCATCATCTGTGTATAATCTGTTTATAGATATGTTAGCTGGATTGTTACCGATTAATGCAAGCATTGGTTTAATTCTATTTTTGCCAAATACATTTAAATAATTTATATCTGCTTCATACGCAGTTTCAGCAGTTAAGTCAGGTACATAAAGTATAGCATTACCATTTACATTAACGTTTGAAGTTAATGTCATTGGTGTACCATTTGCTGCAATAATAGTTACTAAACTATTTGCATTTGCAAACATATTCTCGCCATTTACTTTATTAAAATTCTTACCTAAATGTATTGTCTTTAAGCTTGTATTACCGCTTAATAATTCATTCATATTTGATACTTTGCTTGTATCAAATGAATCTAAATCTAAGTATGTTAATTTAGAATTATCTTTAAACATACCTGACATATTTGTAACTTCACTTGTTGTAAAGTTTGCTAAATCAATCTCGGTTAATTTGCTCATGCCACTAAACATATTTGACATATCTGTAACTTTTGCAGTATTAAATTTAGAAACATCTAAACTACTTAAACTGCTACAATTACTAAACATACCAGACATATTTGTAACATTTGCTGTTACAAATCCAGTTACATCTATGCTGTCTAACTTATTCATACCGCCAAACATATATGCCATATCTGTTACTTTTGAAGTATCTAAATATGTTACATTTAAAGTTTGAAGCACTTTACAATTGTTAAACATATAACTCATATTTGTTACTAACTCTGTATCAAATTTTTGTAAGTCTAGACTAGTTAAATTAATATCTCCATTAAACATGTAACCCATGTTAGTTACTAGACTAGTATTAAATACATCCATTCCATTAATTGAAATTAGATTTGCGTAATTACTAAATAATTTATAACCATCAGAAGCTTTTACATTATCTTTACCACCGATATATAAATCATATTTTGTGCTATCTGCACTATTCTTTACAAGCCATGCGGTTACTTTGCCATTTTGATCTTTAGAAACATCCCATGTAGCAACAAAGTCTGTAGGTGCTGACGCTACTCTTAAGTTAATAAAGTTAATTGTCTTAATTATTTCTGATTTGTATTCAGTCTTTCCAGCACGTTTGGCACCGATTACGTATGCATCATCTTCACGTGTCATTAAGATTGATTCAAGTCTTTCTCCTACTTTTGGAACTTCGTTTTCGTCTGAATCTGTGATATCTCTAAACTCAGCATCTTTGTAATTATCTTTAGATGCTTTAACTACTACATAGATATATTTATCTAAATATTCTTCTGTAAGTAGTAATTGATTTGTTGCCAACGTACTTATTAAAGTACCATTTTCTGTAGCATTTGTATCGCTGTAATACCAAGCATACTCTAGCTTACAATCGTTTGGAACAACTGTAACATTTGCAGTTAGAGTTTCTTCAACTCTGTTTGTTCCTATTATTGTAACACTACCTGTTATAGTAGCTTCTGTTACTTCTAGTGTTCCATCAAGATTTGTAACATCATAATTTGTTGTTACATCTTTACCTTGTTTTGTAATCTTATATGTGTACACTTTATTTGGTACACTACCAACGTTTGTTATAGAACCAGCTGTTGTTGCAACTAGAATATGTCCAGCTACAAGGTCGCCAGAAGTTACTTTTACTTCGGCAAATGTTAGCGGAGTTCCGTCATAAACTTTCTTAGCGCTTCCAGCTGTTACTGTAACTTTTCTCTTTGTAATTGTAAAGTCTTTGCTTCCTTTAGAACCTTCGTAGTTTCCTATACCTGTTATTCTTATGGTTGCTGTTCCAGCATCTACGTTGTTTTCATATGTAAGTGTATAATCTACTCCTTCAGTTAAAGTCTTACCATCGGATACTACAGTTACCTTTGGCTCTTTTGCAGTATCATCATATTCAAACGCATCTTCGTCTAAAGTAATATTAAATATAGCATCACCTTTAGATTTTACAGTTAATGTGCCGTTTTCTTTTGTTATTACATATTTTTCTGTAACATCTTCGCCACCTACATTCTTAATAACTACTGACACGATTTCGTTTGTAGAAGAACCATTTTGTGTTTGCTCTCCTGAAGCTGTTACTGTAGCTGTATCGCCTAAAACAAGTTCTCCAGAAGATACTATAAATTCGTTACTTGTAAGTGGTGTGCCATCATAAACTTTTTCTTTATCTACAAGTTTTATAGTAATAGGTCTTCTCTTAACATCTACTTCTGTTTCGCCAGAACCTGGATTTTCTGTGCTTCCTGCTTTACTAATTACTGTATCTGTGATGTCTTTAAATGTTTCTGCACCATATCCAGTTTTTGAAGCAGTTACTTCTACGTAAATATATTTGCCAATCAAATCTTCTGTTACTGTAAATCTTCTTTCATTTGCACCTGTGATTAAAGTTCCACCAGTCATTTCTTTTGCGTCGTTATAATACCACTTATATTCATAAGTACAACCTACAGGATTTACATTAATTGTATTTGCTACAAGTACTTCTGAAACTTTAGTAATACCTGTTATCTCCACACTTCCATATATTTTTGCATTTGTTACTTCTAATGTTCCAGATTTTGTAGTAACTTCGTAATTCTTAGTTACATCTTCTGTTCCAGCATAAATACTATAAGAAACAATAACGTTTTCTGTAGTACCAACTTCTGTAATACTACCGCTAGTAGTTGCAGTTAAAGTTTGTCCTGCTGCTAAAGTACCTAATGTTACTTTTACTTCACTAAAAGTAAGTGGAGTTCCATCATAAGCTTTTACTTTACTTCCTGCTGTTATTTCGATTTTTATCTTTGAAATCTCGAAAGTTTCTGTTTGGATAATATCTTCATATTCTCCTTTACCTTTAATAGTTATCGTTGCTGTTCCTGCATCTTTGTTATTGTCGTAGATAAGCTCATAATCTGTGCCTTCTACTAATTCTGTATTTTCAGCTTTTACTGTTACATTAGGTGTTTTTGGAGTTCCATCATATTCAAATTTATCATTATCTAATGTTACATCAAAGCTTGTAATTACTCTTCTTACAGTATCACTTCCGTTTGTGTCTTTATCTGTAATATCTGTAAATGTTTGTGTTTTATGATTATCTTTTGTTGCTGTTACTACTACGTAAATGTATTTACCTACCAAATCTACAGAAGTGTTACTTCCTATTACATATTTACCCTCTGTTTCTGTAACGATTAAAGTGCCTCCATTTGTAGAGTTTGTATTGTTATAGTACCAACTATAAGTTAAATCTGCATCTGCTGGTGTTACATTTACTAAAGCTACAAGTGTACTTCCAACTTTGTTTGTTCCTGTTATAGTAACTGTACCAGTTATACTTGCAGGTAAAACTTCAAGCTTACCGTCTTTAGTAGTTACGTCGTAGTTCTTTGTTACATTTTCAGAATTCATATAAATTGCATAAGTAGATATTTTGTTTATTTCTGTACCAACATTTGTAATGCTTCCACTCGTTGTTACGCTGATTGTTTGATCTGGTGCTAAAGTGCCAGGAGATATTTCAAACTTACTAGATGTTAAAGGTATTCCATCGTAAGTTTTTGATGCGTTAAAAGCTACAATTGTTATCTTTCTCTTTGTGATTGTAAATTCTTTTGTAGTGATAGAACCTTCATAATTTCCTTTGCCTATAATTGTTATTGTTGCGGTTCCTGCATCTTTGTTATCTTTATAAGATACATCGTAGTCTTTTCCTTCTTCTAATGTTGCTGTGCCTACTTTAACAGTTACTCCTGGCTCTTTTTCTGTCCCATCATATTCAAATGTTTCGTTATCTAAAGTAACATCAAAGTCTACACTTCCAGCAGCAGTTATTGTTAAAGTACCATTTACTTTAGTAATATCATAATTTGTAGTTACATCATTACCTGATTCATCTTTAATGATTATGTTTGTAATAGTATTTGGTACACTGCCAACTTTAGTTATTGTACCTTCAATAGTAACTGTCATTTCTTGATTTTGAGCTACGCTTCCGCTTGTTACTGTGTATGTGTTATTTGTTAAAGGTAATGTGTCATATTCTTTTGAAGCATCATTTGCTTTTACTGTTATTGCTCTCTTTGTGATTGCAAATGGTACTGCAGAAGTTGTTGCTCCGTTATAGTTTGTTGTAGCACTTACTACTGCATACATATAATATGTTCCAACATTTAAGCTTGTTGAGCTTGCTACAGTACTCCAAAGAGTTCCATTTGTACTTGAGTTAGTCGTATTGTAGTAATACGTTACTTCTCCATTTCCTGTGTTTCCACTTATTGTTGGGTTATTCTTTGTTCCACCATAAGTGTATCCTGTCATGCTTACTGTTGGTGCTATGTCTAATTTATTTACAGTTAATGTTGCTGCATTTGATGTGGCTGCTGATGGATACTGTGCATTTCCTATAATACATCTATATTGATATCCATTCATTGCCATCGTTGTTGCAACTGTTGTAAAGCTTGATGTTGTCATTCCTGTTCCTTGTGTTGTTGTGCAATCTGCCCATGCACCTGTTGAACTTGTTCTATATTGCCACTTATATGTTGTTGTACTTGGGTTACCAGCATTTGCTACTATTGTAAATGTTGCTTTTGTTCCTACGTTTACATTTTGATCTGTTGGTTGTGTTTTTATACTTGGTGCATAGTAAACTGTT
>ERZ825670.1054-NODE-1054-length-32676-cov-6.438276_pt1 | contig 32676 bp, 27 predicted proteins | sample MGYA00519929_ERZ825670 | MGnify/ENA primary metagenome ERZ825670 (study PRJEB31778, sample SAMEA3449207) | human gut metagenome | biome: human gut; feature: human-associated habitat; material: faeces | place: United Kingdom | collected 2010/2012 ...
GCCAGCCTTGTTCAGGTGGCCCATCTCGCCCTTGGTCAGCTTCTTCTCAGCCACGTCCTCGTAGCCCAGCTGAACCGCATTGTAGCCTTCCTTCTCGGAAGTCTTCTTCTGAACGACCGTGCAGGGTCCCGCCTCAATGACGGTGACGGGGATCACGTGGCCGTTCTCGTCAAAAATCTGGGACATGCCCACTTTTTTGCCGATGATTGCCTTCATGTGTATTTCCTCCTGTTAGGTTATTGGTCGGCTTAGATACGGAATCCGCATTGCTCTGCCGACATGACCCTGCCTGTCTCACGCAAGTTGACAGGCGATTGGGTGAGCAACATATTCAAAAAAGTGTTTACACTTCTTTGAGCTTGGGAAGTTTTGTAATCGCGAGGATTACAGCTTGATCTCGATCTCCACGCCAGCGGGCAGCTCCAGAGCCATCAGAGCCTCAACGGTCTTGGGGGTGGAGTTGGTGATGTCGATCAGGCGCTTGTGGGTGCGGCGCTCGAACTGCTCACGGGAGTCCTTATACTTATGAACAGCGCGCAGGATGGTGACGATCTCCTTTTTGGTGGGCAGAGGGATGGGGCCGGAGACGGTCGCGCCGGTGCGCTTGGCGGTCTCGACAATCTTCTCTGCGCTCTGGTCGATGACCTGATGGTCATAGGCCTTGAGGCGAATGCGAATCATTTCTTTTGCCATTTTCGGTTTCTCCTTCATTGTTGTACGGTTTTTTCACTGGTTGTCGAAGCCGTACGGTGAGATTTTTTCTTATACGCTTATCCGTGCGTATCATTCCGGCTCATAAGAAAACCGGCACGAATAAACGGCCGGTCCACACATGGCGCAGCGATCTACGCAACGTACAGATACTCATCTCAGCCGCCCGATTCTCGGACATACTCCCCGGAAGTTACCTCAGAAGCCCTGAGCAATCTCCCGGTTCATCGCAGTTTTGCACGCGTTTGGGCAGGATACTCCCACTCGCGGACCTGCCTATCATACAAGATATGAGCGGTAATGTCAAGCATCTTTTTGAATTTTTTTGAGAAAATCGGAAAGAAATTTTGGCTGTTCCGCCCTAAGGGCATACTTCCCTGCCGCGCGGGCATAGAATAGGCCGAAACCGGCTTCGGGAGGGGGAATTTTTATGGCGATGGCATGGCTCTGGACCGGAATGGTGGCGGTCTCGCTGGTGTTCGGCATACTGACCGGAAGCGTCGGTGAGCTTGGAGGCGCAGCGCTGGAGGGCGCGACTGCCGCGGTAGAGCTGTGTGTATCAATGGCAGGCATCATGTGCCTCTGGACCGGCGTGATGGAGGTCATGGAGCAGTGCGGGCTCTCTGCCGCGCTCGCGCGGCTGTTCCGCCCGCTGCTGCGGCGGCTGCTGCCGGAAGCCAGCCGCGATCCCGAAACGCTCGCCGCCATCTCCGCCAACCTTTCCGCCGACCTGCTCGGGCTCGGCAACGCGGCGACGCCGCTGGGCATCCGCGCCGCGCGGCGCATGGCGCAGGGCTGCGGCGGTACGGCGTCGCATGAGCTCTGCCTGCTCGTCGTGCTCAACTCCGCGTCCATTCAGCTGCTGCCGACGACCGTGGCCGGCGTGCGCAGCGCGCTCGGCAGCGCCGATCCGTTCGATATCCTGCCCGCCGTCTGGACCGCCTCCCTGCTCTCGGTCCTCGCGGGGCTTGCCGCGGCGAAGCTGTTCGCGCGGATCTGGAGGAGGTGAAGGAGTGTCACTTTCCGAGCTGGTCGTGCCGGTCCTGCTGTGCTTCACCGCCTGCTACGCACTGGGGAAACGGGTAGACGTTTACACCGCGCTGACCCGCGGCGCGGAGGAGGGGCTGAACGTACTGGTGCATATCCTCCCCTCGCTCATCGCGCTGCTGACGGCGGTGTATATGTTCCGCGCGTCGGGCGCGATGGAGTATCTGGGCGCGCTGCTCGCGCCGGCGCTCGAAAGGGTCGGCATTCCGCCGGAGGTCGCGCCGCTCCTTTTTATCCGCCCCATCTCCGGCAGCGGCGCGTTGGCGGTCGGCAGCGAGCTGATGGCGACCTACGGCCCCGACAGCTACATCGGGCGCGTGGCGGCGGTCATGCTGGGGTCAAGCGAGACCACCTTCTACACCATCGCCGTCTACTTCGGCTCGGTCGGCATCGTCAAAACACGCTACACCATCCCCGCCTCGCTCTGCGCGGACGCGGTGATGTTTCTCACCTCCGCCGCCGCGGTGCGGGTGCTGATGGGGTAAAGGAAAAGAGGGCAGCCGACCGGCTGTCCTCTTCCTTATTATATATTTGTATATAATGTGTGCTTACATCTTCTCGGGCTTGCTCAGGCCGAGGATCGTCAGGCCGTTGGCGAGCACTTGACGGGTCACGGCGGCGAGCAGCAGACGGGCGTTCGCCACGTCGTCCGCCTCGCCCTTGATGCGGCAGGCATTGTAGAAGCGGTGGAACGCGCCGGCGAGCCGCATGAGATAGCGGTTGATATAGCTCGGGTCGTAGTCGCGGGCGGCCATGCGGATCTCCTCGCTGAAGTTGGCAAGCTCCTTGATGAGCGCGCGCTCCTGCTCGCCGGAGAGCAGGGACAGGTCGGCCTTGTCCGCGGCGGGAACGCTGCGGCCCTCGTCCGCCATCGTCTTGAGCAGGCTGCAGATACGCGCATAGGCGTACTGGATATAGTAGACGGGGTTCTCGCTGTCCTCGCGCACGGCGAGGCCGAGGTCGAAGTCCATCTGCGTATCGGGCTTGGCGTTGAAGAAGTAGCGGCAGGCGTCGACCGGGATCTCGTCGAGCAGGTCGGAGAGCGAGATGGTCTTGCCGGTGCGCTTGGACATACGCACCACCTCGCCGTCGCGCACGAGCTTGACGAGCTGCATGAGCACGATATCCAGACGATTCGTGCCGTCGAGACCCAGCGCGTCGATCGCGCCCTTGAGGCGGGCGACATGGCCGTGGTGGTCGGCGCCCCAGATGTTGATGACCTTATCGAAGCCGCGGACCTCGAACTTGTTGCGGTGGTAGGCGATGTCGCCGGCGAGATAGGTGTAGAAGCCGTTGGCGCGGCGCAGCACGTCGTCCTTCAGGCCGAGCTTGTCGATGTCCTCGTCCTTCTTGCCCTGCTTGCGGTACTGGTCGCGCATGATCTCCGCGGTCTTGACCCAGAGCGCGCCGTCCTTTTCATAGGTCCAGCCGAGGTCGGTGAGCTTTTTCGCCGTGTCGGCGACAAAGCCGGACTCGTGCAGGGAGGACTCGAAGAACCACTCATCGAACTTGATGCCGTAGCGCTCAAGGTCGCTCTTCATCTTGGGGATGTTGCGGTCGAGGCCGAAGCGCGCCATATCGGCGTGGCGCTCCGCCTCGGTCTTGTCCAGATAGCTCTCGCCGTGCTCGGCGTAGAACGCCTGCGCAAGCTCCTTGATGTCGTCGCCGTGGTAGCCGTCCTCGGGGAACTCGACGGCGTCCTCGCCCTTGATGAGCTGGAAGTAGCGGGCCTCGATGCTCTTGGCGAACTTTTCGATCTGGTTGCCGAAGTCGTTGACATAGAACTCACGCCACACGTTCGCGCCGGACCAGTCGAGCACGCTCGCGAGCGTGTCGCCGAGCACGCCGCCGCGGGCGTTGCCCATGTGCATGGGGCCGGTGGGGTTGGCGGAGACGAACTCGACCATGTACTTCTTGCCCTTGAGGCCCTCGCCGCGGCCGTAAGCGTCCGCCTCGCGCTCCACGTCCTCAACGACGTCGGCGTACCACTTTTCGCCGAGACGGAAGTTCAGGAAGCCGGGGCCGGCGATCTCAACGGAGGTAAAGTAGGTGCCGTCGAGCTTCATGTGCCGGGTGAGGATATTCGCGACCTCGCGCGGGTTCTTGCGCATGGCCTTGGAGGCGACCAGGCAGAAGGTGGTGGTATAGTCGCCGTTGGCGGTATCCTTGGGGATCTCGACCGCGGGGACGGTCTCCACGCCATCGGGCAGCAGACCCTCCTGCACGGCGGCGCGGTAAGCGCTGCGCGTCAGGGCGGCGATCTGGTCCTTTGCGCTCTGGATCATATTCATAGCTTTTTCCCTCGCTCTTTCGTAGTTGATGCGGCGGCGCGCTGCCGCGCCGCAAAAAGTGCAGAATCGTAACGTGTATTATACTACAGCCGTGTGTGGAAAACAAGCCGTTTTTGCAATTTCCGCCGCGAAAGCCGGCGCATTTCTGTGCAGGCGGACACGAAATAGCGCTTGCACGGACAGCGCCGCTCTTATATAATAATAAGGACGCAGAGAATAAAGACGCCGAAAAGGAGCACGCCATGCTATTCTTTGGAAAACGAAAAAGCACCCCTCTCGTCCAGTCCTCCACCGAGGACTGGCGGAAGCAATGGCAGGACCTCGTGCCGCCGGAGTGCCGCAACGTTCCCGTCACGGTGGACGGAAAGACGATGACCGCCTATGTGCAGATCAACCACTTCGTGATGATGCTGCAGGACGGGCTTTTGATGCAGCAGGGCTTTTTTGACGTCTGCGCACACTTTCAGCGCGCGGGCTACCATGTCATCTGGCTGATGCGCTGCACGCAGGACATTGCGGGCGGCTATCTGAAGCTGCGTAAGGAGAGCGGAAACGAATGCCTTTGGAAATGGCGCAAGCCGACGACCAACTTCGGCCGCTGGACCTCCGACAACCGCTATGTGACCATTCTGCTGCAATACAAGCCCGCGCCGGACGGCGACCTTTCGCGCTGCACGGAGCACATTCTCCAGCGCGTGCAGTGGGCGGAGAGCAACGACAACTCCAAAATGGTCCCGGGGCGTACGGAGTTTGCCACCGTCGGCGCGCCGGGCACGCCCGCGGAGCTGTCCAACTGGCTGCACGGCGGCTTCATGTCGTCCGAGCTTTGACCCCTCCGCTTACCTATTTATCCAATAGGGAAAACGCAAACGCACAAAATTTTGTCGCTTCAGACGATCTTGCGGCAAACCGATAAAAACCCTCTTGCGCTGTATAAAAATGTGTGCTACACTTCTCCCATCTTCAGGAAAGGAGAAAGCAATGATGTCAGCTATCAATTTTGCTAATGTCTGTATGTCTGCCTCCGCACAGCCCGACTGTGCCGCTTTCGCCTGCCCTGCCACGACCAACATCGCCATTATTCTGGACGTCAGCCTGCTGCTGGCGTCCATTCTTATTTGCCTTTTGGGAAAGGAAAACAGCTTCATATCCCGGATCACGGCGCATCCAACGATTCCCTCTCTTGATCTCCGCAGGAGATAACAAAGAGAACGTTTCCTTCCCAAGAGGCTCCGCCGGTCCGGCGGGGCCTCTTCTTTCTTCCCCCTGTTTTTCACTTTTTCGTTCAGCCGGCGAAGGAGCGGAAATAGAATATCATTTCACAGAAAGCGAGAAAACTCCCATGGACTTCGTAAATTTCGTCATGGCGCTCAGCCCCATTCTTGTTGTCCTCGTCGGCATTTTAGGCTTCAAGCAGTCCGCCAAAAGGGTCTCCCCCATTGCCCTTGTCTGGACGCTGATCTTGGCTTTCACCTACTTCAACGTCACCGGCGCCAGCTTTGCCGACAACGTCAAGACCCTCGATCCCCTGGTCTGGAAGGGCATCAAAGAGGGTCTCAAGATCGTGCTCATGGTCTTCGGCGCGTTCACCATTCTGAACCTGCTGCGCGAGACCGGCGCCATTGACGACGTCAAGTCCACCATTGCCCGCATCAGCGACGACCGCCGCGTGCAGCTCATCGTCATCGGCATGATGCTCCCCATCTTTCTCGAGGGCGCGGCCGGCGCGGGCGCTCCTGCCGCCATCGCGGCACCCTTCCTCGTAGCCCTCGGCTTTGATCCCGTCACCTCCATCGCTGTCGCCCTGCTCGGCGACGCGACGCCCGCCTCCTGGGGCGGCGCGGGTCTGACGACCATCAACGGCGGCGCGGCGCTCGTGGACGCGGGACTCTCCACCGTTTCGCTCAACGCGGCGATGGTCGGCCGCTTCCATATGTTCGGCGTGCTCATCATTCCGTTCATCATGGTCGGCATGGTCTTCGGCAAAAAGGGCTTCAAGGGCGCGGTCCCCTATCTCTGCTTCGCCGGCGTCTCCACCTGCGCGGTGATGTTCTTCCTCTCCAACTTCGTCGGCGCGGAGGTCACCTCGATGGGCACGGGCCTCATCTCCATGCTTCTCTCGCTCGCCTACGTCAAGCTCGTCGGCGTCAGGACGCCGGAGGAATTCCGCCACCACGCCGCCGCGCAGCAGCGCAAATACAGCGCGTTCCGCGCCATGTCGCCTTACATCTATATGCTCGTGCTGCTCCCGCTCGTGCGCTACGGCTTCCCGGCAGTCGTGCCCAACGGCTTCGCCGTCATGTGTACGTTCGGCTACATCTTCTGGGTGGACGTCGTCATCCTCGTGTGCGGTATGCTCGGTGCGGCAACGCTCGGCGTGAGCGCGAAGCAGTACCGCGCGGTCTGCTCCAGGACCGTCGGCAATGTTCTCCCCGTGCTCATCACGATGGGCAGCCTTCTCATCGTCTCCTACATCATGCAGTCCCCCACGACCGGCATGATGAATCTCCTCGCCTCCGATATCGCGGCGGTGGTCGGACGCTTCTACCCGGCGGCAGCCGTGCTCATCGGCTCGAGCGGCGCGTTCATCACCGGCACCGGCCTCGGCTCGAACATCATGTTCGCCCAGATGCACATTGATGCCGCGGCCTCGCTCGGCATGAACCCCATCACCATCTTTGCCGGTCAGAACGCGGGCGCTTCCCTCGGCAACCTCATCTGCCCGAACAACACCGTCGCCGCCTGCGCGACCGTGGACGCGATCGGCCGCGAGAACGAGGTCATGAAGCACACGCTCCGCGCGTTCGCCATCGTGCTCGCGCTCTACATGGTGCTTGCCATGCTCTATACCTGCGTACTCTTCCCCAACTACGGGATGTAAGAAATGCTGTTTTATTTATAGAAAGGAAGGTTTCTATCATGGTTCAGAAAAGAGTTTTAGGCGTCATCGGTCTCGGTCACGTCGGCGCGCACGTCGCCTACGCGCTGGCGATCCAAGGCATCGCGGACGAGCTGGTTCTCGTCGACCAGAACGAGCAGAAGCTCGCGAGCGAGGTGCAGGACCTGCGCGACGCCGTCGCGTATCTGCCCCACCGCGTCACCGTCCGCGCCGGTAACTTCGCCGACCTCGGCGCGTGCGACGTCATCGTCAACAGCGTCGGCAAGATCGAGCTGCTGCGCGGCACGCATGACCGCGTGACCGAGATGGACTTTACCATCCCCGCCGTGCGCGGCTACGCCGAGAAGATCAAGGCGAGCGGCTTTGACGGCGTGCTCATCAACATCACCAACCCCTGCGACATCGTCACCCGCGAGCTCGCGCTGCACGTCGGTCTTCCCAAGGGCCGCGTGTTCGGCACCGGCACGGGGCTCGACACCTCGCGTCTGCTCAGCGCGCTCGCGCGCCAGACCGGCATCGACCACAAATCCATCACCTGCTACATGATGGGCGAGCACGGCAACCAGCAGTTTGCCCCCTGGTCCTGCGTGAGCTTCCGCGGGATGCCGCTCGACACCTGGGCCGCGCGCGACGAGCGCTTCCGCTTCGACCGCGACGCGCTGCAGAAGGAGTCCATCGGCGGCGGCTGGGTCACGTTCTCCGGCAAGTTCTGCACGGAGTACGGCATCGCCACCACCGCCGCCCGCATGGCCTACGCCGTGCTGCACGATGAAAAGGTCATTCTGCCCGCGAGCGCGGAGCTGACCGGCGAATACGGCGAAGCGGGCCTCTTTGCCGGCGTGCCGTGCGTCATCGGCGCGAGCGGCGTGGAGGAGGTCGTGGAGCTGCCGCTCACGGGCGAGGAAAGGGCGACCTTCCACGCCTGCTGCGAGGGCATCCGCCGCAATATGGAGCATCTCAAAGAGATCTGAGACAACGCGAAAGGAGTTAACGTTATGAATATCGCTTTTACCGAAAATACTCATCCCGGCACGCTGCCGCCGTCCGATCAGCTCGGCTTCGGCTCCGTCTTTACCGACCATATGTTCCTCATGGACTACAGCGCCGGCAAGGGCTGGCACGACGCGCGCATCGTGCCCTACGGTCCCATCTCGCTCTCCCCCGCCGCCAGCGTCCTGCACTACGGCACCGAGGTCTTTGAGGGGCTGAAGGCCTACCGCCGTCCCGACGGCGGCGTACAGCTTTTCCGTCCGTGGGAGAACGTCGCCCGCCTGAACCGCTCCTGCGAGCGTCTGGGTCTGCCGCAGCTCGATCCCGACGACGCGCTGCAGGCCATCAAGGAGATCGTCCGCGTCGATCAGCGATGGGTGCCGAACGATCCCGGCACGTCGCTCTACATCCGCCCGTTCCTGTATTCCACCGACCCGACGCTGGCCCTGCACGGTGTGCATGAGGCGTCGTTCGTCATCATCCTCTCCCCCTCCGGCAGCTACTTCTCCGACGGGCTCAAGCCTGTGCCCATCATGGTCGAGACCGAGGATGTGCGCGCGGTGCGCGGCGGCACGGGCGAGGCCAAGTGCGGCGGCAACTACGGCGCGGCCAACCGCGCCGGCGAGCGCGCCGAGGCCAAGGGCTACTCGCAGGTGCTGTGGCTCGACGGCGTGGAGCGTAAGTACGTCGAGGAGGGCGGCGGCATGAACGTCATGTTCAAGATCAACGGCGCCGTCGTCACTCCCGCGCTGACCGGCTCCATCCTGCGCGGCGTCACGCGCAAATCCGCCATCGAGCTTTTGAAGAGCTGGGACGTTCCCGTCGAGGAGCGGCTGCTGAGCGTGGACGAGCTGTTCGAGGCCGCCAAGACCGGCGCGCTCGAGGAGGCGTGGTGCATCGGCACCGCCGCCGTCATCTCCCCCATCGGCGCACTCGGCTGGGGCGACAAATGCTATGAGATCAACCATAACCGTATCGGCGAGCTGTCGCAGAAGCTCTACGACGAGCTGACCGGCATCCAGTGGGGCACGAAGCCCGATCCCTTCGGCTGGACCTGTCCGGTGTGCTGAAGCCATGGAAAAAATATTCCGAATACCGGCAAAAGCCGGTATTCGGAATATTTACTCTTTGCGTGTTTTCTGCTATAATATGGGATATATGATCATAAATGAAGGAGAATCCAGCATGAAAGCCATCGTCACCGTTCTCGGCCGGGACCGCGTCGGCATCATCGCCTCCGTCTGCGCCCTGCTCTCGGAGTACAACATCAACATTCTCGACATCAGCCAGACCATCCTCGAACAGGGCTACTTCACCATGGTCCTGCTGGTGGACATTTCCGCGTGCACGGTATCCTTCCCGGAGATCGCCGACAAGCTGGACGCTTACGGCACCGAGCGTGGCCTTGCCGTGCGCATCCAGCGGGAGGACATCTTCAACGCCATGCACCGCATCTGAGAGGAGGTCCGCGCCATGCTCGATAAAAACGACGTGCTGTCCACCGTGCAGATGATCGACCGCCAGCACCTCGACATCCGCACCATCACCATGGGCATTTCCCTGCTCTCCTGCGCCGACCGCGACGCCAAGGCGGCGTGTGAGAAGATCTACGACAAGATCACGCGCTATGCCGAAGGGCTCGTTAAAACCGGCGAGGACATTGAGCGCGAGTTCGGCATCCCCATCGTCAATAAGCGCATCTCCGTCACGCCCATCGCGCTCGTGGCCGCCGCCTCGGAGACGGAGGACTACGTTCCCTTTGCCGTCGCGCTCGACCGCGCCGCCAAGGCCGTGGGCGTCAATTTCATCGGCGGCTTTTCCGCGCTCGTGCAAAAGGGCATGACCGACGCCGACCGCCGGCTCATCGCCGCCATTCCCGAGGCGCTGGCCGTCACCGACCTTGTGTGCTCGTCCGTCAACGTCGGCTCGACCAAGGCCGGCATCAACATGGACGCGGTGGCGCTCATGGGCCGCACCGTCAAGGCCGCGGCGGAGCGCACCGCCGACTGCGGAGGCTTCGGCTGCGCGAAGCTCGTGGTGTTCTGCAACGCCGTGGAGGACAACCCCTTTATGGCCGGCGCGTTCCACGGCGTCGGCGAGCCGGAGCGCGTCATCAACGTCGGCGTTTCCGGTCCCGGCGTGGTATACCATGCCCTGCAAAGTGTAAAGGGCCAGCCCTTTGATGTGGTCGCCGAGACGGTGAAAAAGACTGCCTTCCGCATCACGCGCATGGGTCAGCTCGTCGCGCAGGAGGCCAGCCGCCGGCTCAATACGCCGTTCGGCATCGTCGATCTCTCCCTCGCGCCCACGCCCGCCGTCGGCGACAGCGTGGCCCGTATTCTGGAGGAGATGGGCCTCGAGGTCTGCGGCACGCACGGCACCACCGCTGCGCTCGCGCTGTTGAACGACGCGGTGAAAAAGGGCGGCGTGATGGCATCCAGCTCCGTCGGCGGACTTTCCGGCGCGTTTATTCCCGTCAGCGAGGATGAGGGCATGATCGCCGCGGCCTCCTCCGGTGCGCTGACGCTCGATAAGCTCGAGGCCATGACCTGCGTATGCTCGGTCGGGCTCGACATGATCGCCGTCCCCGGCGACACGAGCGCCGAGACCATCGCCGCCATCATCGCGGACGAGGCCGCCATCGGCATGGTCAACACCAAAACCACCGCCGTGCGCATCATTCCCGCGCCCGGCTGCAGGGTCGGCGACACGGTGGAGTTCGGCGGGCTGCTCGGCTCCGCGCCGGTGCAGGCCGTACACCCCTATTCCAGCGCGGACTTCATCGCCCGCGGCGGGCGTATCCCCGCGCCGCTGCACAGCCTGAAAAACTGAAGCTCCCATCCCGTCAAAAAACGGACGCTGCTTTTTCGCAGCGTCCGTTTTCATTTTCATGTATCAGCGCGTAAGGTCCTTCAAATGGCTCAGGCGCTCGAGCGCGGTGTTGAGCGTTTCATCCTTCTTGGCAAAATGCAGACGGATGATGTGGTTCACGTCCTCGTCGAAGAATGAGCTTCCCGGCACGGCGCCCACGCCGATCTTCTGCGCCATTTCCACGCAGAAGTCCACATCGGACTGGCCCTTCTTCAGGAACGGGGAAATGTCCGCCAGCACGAAGTAGGTGCCCTGCGGGTCGGTAAAGGGAATGCCGAGTTCCTTCATGCCGCCGGTAAAGAGCGCCTTCATGTGCGCATAGTGCGCGCCGAACTCCTCATAGTAGCTCATGGGCATATCCAGCCCGACGACGGCGGCCTCCATCAGCGGCGAGGGCGCGCCGACGGTGTTGAAGTCGTGGTACTGCTTGATGCGGTCCATGATGTTCTGCGGCGCGAGGGCGTAGCCCAGACGCCAGCCGGTGACGGAATAGGTCTTGGACAGGCTCGAACAGCAGACCGTGCGCTCACGCATCCCGGGGAGCGTACTCATGTAGGTGTGCTTGTGACCCTCGTAGACGATGTGCTCGTAGACCTCGTCCATGATGGCGTAGACGTCATATCGGATGCAGAGATCCGCGATGAGTTTGAGCTCGTCGTAGGTAAAGACCTTGCCGCTCGGGTTCGAGGGGTTGCAGATCAAAATTGCCTTGGGATGCTGACGGAAGGCGTCCTCCAGCACCTCGGGATCGAAGCCGAACGCCGGCGGCACGAGCGGCACGAACACCGGCTCGCAGCCCGCCATGATGGTCTGGGCGCGGTAATTCTCAAAGTAGGGAGAGAACATCACGATCTTGTCGCCCGGATTCGTGAGGGAAAAAATGGTGTCCACCATCGCCTCGGTCGAGCCGATGGTCACGACCATCTCGGTCTCGGGGTCGTATTTCATGCCCATGAAGCGCTCGCACTTGCGTGAGAGCGCCTGGCGGAAGTTCGGCGCCCCCATCGTGATGGGATACTGGTGCGGGCCGAGCCGGCTGACCTCCTCCAGTCGGTCGGTCATCGCCTTGGGCGGGTCAAAGTCGGGAAAGCCCTGCGCCAGATTGATCGCACCGCAGTCGATGCTGATGCGCGTCATCCGTCGGATGACGGAGTCGGTAAAATGCTCGTTTTTTCTGCTCAGTTCCTGCATGGTGTCACTGCTCCCTTTCTCATTTGTCCGTGTCGGCAGAGCCTGCGCTCCCTCGTCCCGCGGCATTCCCAACGTGTGCTCAGGCCGTTTCGCCCGTTTGACTTTTTAATAGCGAAACTTTAACACTTCTACTCGATAAAGTCAATCGCCCTTTTGTACAAAATCAGGACAAACGCGCTGCCGCGTCCCATGCACTCCGCGGCAGCCGCTTCCTCAGATGCCGAAAAGCGGCAGCAGAAATACGCCCAGCAGCGCAAGGATTAGCAGCGGGACGGCGAAGACCGTCAGCCCCGCGATGAACAGCACAGCCAGGATGACCGGAAGGCCGACGCCGAACAGGATCGTCTTGGTCAGTCCCCAGGTGACGCTGAGCGTCAATGCCACGAGCTTTACGGTCAGAACGACCATTCCGATGATAAACAATGTGAGAATACCATGACCCCCTTTTTTCTCTGTTTCAGGGCGTCATTATAGTCCTCCACCGTCCGGTCGTCAACCATTTTTATCAATTATTCAAAAATTCTTTAAAAAAGGAAACGCAGAGCGGCACAGTTTCGGTACTGCTCTGCGTTTTTGCCTTCGTTGGCTCCCGCTTCAGCGGAGCCGCCCGTCGCCGCCCATGAGAGCGGTCATCTCCTCGATGCGGTCGAGCGGGAACGGCGGCTCGCACAGCGGCTTCATGGCGATGCTCATGAGCTTCATTGGGTTGTCGTCCGCCGCCACGCGGTTAGAGCTGAGCGCCCCGCAGCGCTTGCAGCGGTGGATGATAGCCCATTCGCCGCCTCTGCGCACCCAAACAGCCACCAGCTCCATGATGCCGCCGCAGTCGGACGCCCGGTCGCCGGGCTCGATGTCGACGTGCAGGCTGGAAAGGCAGTTCGGACAGTGGTTGCGGTGGTCGCTGCCGGCATTCTGCGGCGTGCAGAGCCGGCCGCAGACCTTGCAGGTGAAGGTATCCTTGCAGGCGTGCGTCTTGTAGTAGCCTTTTTCAAAGGTCTTGCGTTTGTTTTCGCGGTTCATGGTGTTTCCTCCGGAAGAAAGATCATGCGAAATCCTTCGGGAGGAACGGCGTGTGTTGGATTTGCCGGACCTCCCGGTCAGGCCACACGCTCCGGTGATAGGGTGATGTGTTTCAAAAAGCTCTCCTTCAAATTCAGATTTTGTAAGCGGAGACATTGCCCGCTGACTATCGCTTATTATAGTCCGATCCTCCGTGTTGTCAACCGTTCTCTGCCTGCTTTGCAGCCTCTGTCTGTCCGGCAAGGAAGTCGCGGACGGAGGCGATCTGCGCCTCGACCGACGCGACGCAGGTGCCGCCGAGCGAGGTGCGGCCCGTCACGCAGTTGGTGAGCGCGATGGCGGCGTAAACGTCCTCGCCGAACCGCTCGCTATACTGCCGGAGCAGCGCGAGCGGCAGCTCCTCGAGTACGGCGGTGTGCTCGATGCAGTAGGCCACGAGCTGGCCGGCGATCTTATACGCCGCGCGGAAGGGCAGCCCCTTTTTCGTCAGGTAGTCCGCGAGATCGGTCGCGTTCAGGAAGCCGCGCTGCGCCGCGCGGTACATATCGCAGGTGCAGGCCTTCATCGCGGCGATCATCGGCGTGAACACACGCAGGCACATTTTTACGGTGTCCACGCAGTCGAACACGGCCTCCTTGTCCTCCTGCATATCCTTGTTGTACGCCAGCGGCAGACCCTTGAGCGTGGTGAGCAGCGCGATGAGGTCGCCGTAGACGCGGCCGGTCTTGCCGCGGCAGAGCTCCGCCATGTCGGGGTTCTTCTTCTGCGGCATGATGGACGAGCCGGTGGTGTAGGCGTCGTCAAGCTCGATGAAGTGAAACTCCCAGCTCGACCACAGCACGATCTCCTCCGAGAGCCGCGAGAGGTGCATCATCAGCACCGCGCAGGCGGAGAGGAACTCCACGCAGAAGTCGCGGTCGGAAACGCCGTCGATGCTGTTGCTCGTCACGGCGGGGAAACCGAGCTGCGACGCCTCCCACACGCGGTCGATGGGAAAACTCGTGCCCGCCAGTGCGCAGCAGCCGATGGGCGACACGTTCATGCGCGCGGCAGCGTCGTCCAGACGGCCGATATCGCGCTGGAGCATCATGGCATAGGCCATGAGATGATGCCCGAAGGTGATGGGCTGCGCCCGCTGCAGATGCGTGTAGCCCGGCATAACGGTCGCCTTATACCGCTCCGCCTGATCGGTGATGGCGGCGAGCAGGCCGAGCGTCAGCGCGCGGATCTCCTTGACCTCGTCGAGCAGATAGAGCCGCAGGTCGAGCGCCACCTGATCGTTGCGCGAGCGCGCAGTGTGGAGCTTCTTGCCCACGTCGCCGAGGCGCTCGGTGAGCGTCTGCTCGACGAACATATGGATATCCTCGGCGGCTGGGTCGATCGTGAGCGTGCCCTCGTCCAGATCGGAGAGGATACCTGCAAGACCGTCCTGCAGTGCCGCAGCCTCGGCGGGCGTCAGGATGCCGCAGTGCCCCAGCATGGCGGCGTGCGCCATGGAGCCCATAATGTCCTGACGGTACATCCGGCAGTCAAAGTGTATGGAGGTATTGAAATCGTCCGCGATCGGCGCCGTCTCTTTTTCGGACCGTCCGGCCCACATCTTAGCCATGCTGTTGCTCCCCTTTTGCGTTCATTTGTTCAGCGCGCCCTCGTCGAGCAGCGCCTGCACCTTGGTCGGCAGACCCCAGATGCTGATGAAGCCTGCGGAGGCCGCCTGGTCGAAGTCGCTCTCGCCGAAGGTGACCAGCTCCTCGGAATACTGCGAGTAGGGCGAGGTGATGCCCGCATTGATCATGTTGCCCTTGTAGAGCTTGAGTTTGACCGTGCCGGTGCAGTGCTCGTTCGCCTTTTTGGCAAAGGCGGTCAGCGCCTCCTGCAGCGGCGTGTACCACTTGCCGTTGTAAATGAGGTCGGCGTAGTCCACAGCCAGCTTGGACTTGAGGTGCGACGTCTCCTTGTCGAGCGTGAGCATTTCCAGCTGCTCGTGCGCGAAGTAAAGGATGGTGCCGCCCGGCGTCTCGTAGATGCCGTGGTCCTTCATGCCGATGAGACGGTTCTCCACGATGTCGAGGATGCCGATGCCGTTCGCGCCGCCGAGCGCGTTGAGCTTTTTGATGATGGCGGAGACCTTTATTTTCTCGCCGTTGACCGCTACGGGCACGCCCGCCTCAAATTCCACGGAGACCTCCGTGGGCTTGTCGGGTGCCTGATAGGGCGACACGCTCATTTCGAGGAAGAGCGGCTTATCGAGGTCCGGCTCGAGCGCGGGGTCCTCAAGATCAAGCCCCTCGTGGCTGAGGTGCCAGAGGTTCTTATCCTTGGAGTAGTTCGTCTCGCGGCTGATCTTCAGCGGGACCTTGTGCGCCTCGGCGTAGTCGATCTCCTCGTCACGGGACTTGATCGCCCACTCGCGCCACGGCGCAATGATGGGCATATCGGGCGCGAAGCGCTTGATGGCCATTTCAAAACGCACCTGATCGTTTCCCTTGCCGGTGCAGCCGTGAGCAATGGCGTCTGCGCCCTCCGCCTTGGCGATCTCGGCGAGCTTCTTGCCGATAACGGGCCGCGCGAACGCGGTGCCGAGCAGATATTTTTCGTACTTCGCATCCATCATCAGGGAGGGGACGATGACCTCGTCGCACATCTCATCGGTGAGGTCGGCGACGATGAGCTTGTTCGCGCCGGTCTTGAGCGCCTTTTCCTCCAGCCCGTCCAGCTCGTCGCCCTGCCCGACGTCGGCGGCGACGGCAACGATCTCGGGATCGTTGTAGTTCTCCTTCAGCCACGGAATGATGATAGAGGTATCCAGACCGCCGGAATAGGCGAGAATGATTTTTTTGATGGCTTCCTTTTTCATATTGACTTCTCCTTTTGGAAAAATATTTATTTGATATGAGTGATTATACATATTTCCCCAGAGAAGTCAAGTGTAAAATGAATATTTATTTTATTGTACAATGGAAATACAAATAAGCTTTCTCTGTATGTGCCGTTTCACCAATAAAAAGCCGTCCGAAGCCGCGCCCCCCTCTTTCCGCCGTATGCGATGGAGCAAATACAACGCGCCCTGCAAGCCGCCCACGGCCTGAGGAAAGCACTGCGGGCGCAGGCGGCTCAGGCGGCTCATGTTTCCGCGCTTCGGCACTGCCGTCCGGTATGGTCGATGTACGTTTCTTCGTTCGTCAGCAGGAGCTTGGAGATCGGCACGATCTCCAAGCCCTCGCCGAGCAGGTAGTTGAGAATATCCGGCAGCGCCTCCGGCGTGTGCTCGCCCGCGTTGTGGAAGAGCACGATGGAGCCGTTCGTCACCTTCCCCGTCACGCGCTTGGTGATCTCAGCAGCGGAGATGCCCTTCCAGTCGAGCGAATCCACATCCCACTGGATAGGTTCCATGCCGATGGAGCGGATAGCGGAAATGACATGGTCGTCGTACTCGCCGAACGGGCAGCGGATGAGCGTCGGGCGGACGCCGGTGAGCGCCTCGATCTTATCGTTGCAGGTATTTACGTCCGCGATGATCTGGTCGGCAGTCAGGGAATTGTAGTGGTCGTGCGCATTGGAATGGTTCATCAGCTCGTTGCCGCTCTCAACGATGGCCTTGGCCTGCTCGGGGTACTGGTCCGCCCAGTTGCCGACGACGAAGAAGGTACACTTCACACCGTAGTCCGCGAGCACATCGAGAATCTTCTGCGTGTTGTCCGCCCCCCAGGCGGCGTCGAACGAGATGCTGCACACCTTCTGGTCGCGCTCGACGCAGTAGATGGGCAGCTGGCGCGTCGCGGCCGACGCCCGCACGGCGGCGGGCGCGTTCACCGCGCCGAAGATGGCTGCCGCCGCCAGCAGCGCCGCACCGACGGTCAGCGTCCTGCGCCGCAGAACAAGAAAGCGCGGCTTCGCCGTCTCCCGTTTCCCGCGCTTTTTCCTCAAGGCAAACTGCAAAAACATCCGCATATCCTCCCCATTTTGTTTTGGTAGAGGGTATGCGGCGCTTTTCTTTTTCATACCGGGCGGAGCCCCGTGCGCGTCACGGGACAGGCCCGTCGTCCGCCGTCCGCACACCGATTTTCGGCAGAATTTACTTTTTTCGTTGAGAAAAAGCCGCGCTTGTGTTACACTGGATACAGTTATCATAGAAAATGAAACGCGCGGCCCTTCGCCGCACACTAAAAATTCAATCGTTTTTGGAGGAGAAAAATCATGGAGATCAGAAAAGAAAAGAAGGATTCCGCGCTGTCAATGGCCATTGAGGGCCGTATCGACACCACCACCGCCCCCCAGCTGGAAACGGAGCTGAAGGCCGACCTTGACGGCGTCACCGAGCTGCGTCTGGACTTCGGGCAGGTCGAGTACATCTCCTCGGCGGGACTGCGCGTGCTGCTGTCCGCGCAGAAGCTGATGAACCGTCAGGGCAAAATGGTGCTCACCCATGTGAGCGAGTCGGTGATGGAGATCTTTGAGGTGACTGGCTTCTCCGACATTCTGACCATTGAGTAACACCATGCGGACGATGAGCCCCGCCGCACATCGGACGGCGGACCGCTTTACCGCTCGGATGTTCCGTGGACTGTGGGTCCCTGCCATGCTCTCGTCGCTCGGCTGGGCACTGAGCGATATGGCGGACGCCGTGGTGGTGGGGCAGCGGCTGGGCGCCGTGGGACTTGCCGCCATCGGTCTGATCCTGCCGGTCTACATGATCAACTGCATGTTTGCCCACGGCCTCGGACTGGGCGGCTCCGTTCGCTATTCCCGTCTGCTGAGTCAGGGCAAAACGCAGGAGGCCACGGACAGCTTTCACGGTGTGCTCGCACTGGCGCTGCTTTTCAGCGTCACGACCGCCGTGCTGGGCAGCGTGTTCATAGACCCGCTGCTGGCGCTGCTGGGCACGCGGAGCACGGACGGCGCGCTGTATGCCGCCACAAGGGACTATCTGCAGATCCTTGTCGCGGCCACGCCGCTGTTCTACCTGTCCAACGTGTTCAACTACTATCTGCGCAACGACGGGAGTCAGCGCCGCGCCGGCGCCGGCTCGGTCATAGGCAACCTTTGCGACATCGCGCTGAACATCACGCTGGTGCTGGCGCTGGACATGGGTACGCGGGGCGCGGCGCTGTCCACCGCGCTGGGACAGATCATCACCATCGCCATCTATCTGCCGGGCTTTTTCGGTCAGAAGCACACGCTGCGCTTCGCGCTGCCGTGCGGGCGCTGGCTCGTCCCTGCCCTTTCCGCGCTGAAGGCAGGCATGGCCACCTCGGTGCAGTACCTGTACCAGATGATCTTCTTCCTCGTGTGCAACAATCTGCTGATCCGTCTGGGCGGCGAAACGGCGGTGGCGGTGTTCGACGTCATTCAGAATACCTCCTACCTGATCCTGTACCTGTTTGAGGGGACGGGGCGCGCCATGCAGCCCATCCTCTCCACCTATCAGGGCGAGCACAACCGGCAGGGAATGCGGAACACGGTGCGTCTTGGCTTCACGGCGGGACTGACGGTGGGCGGCGCGCTGATCGCCCTTGTGGAGCTGTGGCCCGCGGGAATGTGCCTGCTGTTCGGCATCGCCGGTTCGGCGTCGGAGGCGCTGGCGTGTACCGCGCTGCGGCTCTACGGCGCGGGGGCACTGTTCGCCGGCATCAATATCCTGCTGTGCAATTACTATCAGGCCTGCGAGAACGAGAAGCCGTCGTTCCTGCTGGAGACGCTGCGCGGCGCGGTGCTGCTTATTCCGCTGACGTTCGTATGCTACGCCTTTGGCCTGCAGCGCTTCTGGCTGCTGTTCCTGCTGACGGAGGCCGGTTCGCTGGCGGTGTTCCTGCTGCTGGGCCTCGGCGGCCGCTATAAGAAAGCGGAGCTGCCGGAGGAGCGCATCTTCCAGCGGACGATCCTCAGCAACGCGGAGGATGTGATGGACGTGTGCCGCGAGCTGGAAGCCTTCTGCGAAGTCTGGGGCGCGGACATGAAGCAGCAGATGTTTTCGACCATGACCGTGGAGGAGCTCGGCATGGCCATCTTGAAGCACGGCTTTCAGGGGCGGACGGACGGCTACCTCCAGCTGACGGCCATCATGGACGAGGGCGGCGTGCTGGAGCTGCATCTGCGGGACGACGCCACGACCTTCAATCCCTTTGCGTTAGATACTTCCCGCGCCAGCCGGGACGAGGATTTCGACATGGACGGCATGGGCGTGCTGGTCATCAAAAAGCGGGCGAAGGAATTTTTTTACCGCCGCTATCAGGGCTTCAACACACTGATCATCAAGATCTGAGGACAAAGAGGGAAAAGCGATGAAGGTCGTTTATTTCGGCAGCGACGTGTTCCTGTCGTGCTTTGAATATTTTGTGGAAAAGCATCAGGTGCTGGCGCTGTATACCTATCACAACGACGAGGACTATTTCACGGAATACGCCATCGTAAGGCGGGCCGGAGAGCTTGGCATCCCTGTTCACTATGAGGCCATCTCGCCGGAGGAGATCCGGCGGTACTTCACGGAGGAGGGCTGCGAGCTGTTTTTCATCGCGGAGTATGACCGCATCCTGACGCTGCCGGAGGAGCTTCCCGCGTTCCGCGGCATCAACACCCACAGCTCGCTGCTCCCGCAGGGGCGCAGCTATTACCCCATCGAGGGAGCCATGGAGCGGGAGCTGTCATGCACCGGCGTGACGATGCACAAGGTGGCGCAGCGATTGGACGGCGGCGACGTTCTGGCGCAGCATACCATTGACATAACCGCGGACACGGACAGCATCGACGTCTATCTGCAAAGCGCGGCATGGGCGCGCGCGACGGTCGAGGAGCTCCTCGAGCACCTCGACGACCGCTGGGCCGCCGGCCGGCCGCAGGCGGAGAAGCAGCCCTACTGGAAGCGTCCCGCGTCCGAGCTGCTGACGCTGCATTCCGAAATGAGCCGGGCGGAGGCCCTGGCGATCTTCCGAAAATACAATTCCATGACTCAGGTGGAGCTGGGCGGCGCGTGGTTCTATGTGACCGCGATAGGGATCGGCACGGCCCCCCTGCCCTGCGAGGTGCAGCGTCTGTCCCCCACGCGGGCGCTCTACCGTGTAAGAGACGGTCATTTGCGGCTTCATATCCATCCGATGGAGGTGCGGACATGAAACGAGCAAGGAGCATACGGTTACAGCCCAAGCTGCTGCTGGGACTGGTGGCGATGGCCGCCGTCCTCGCGGCGATCCTGGCCCCCACGATCGCTCAGCTGTACCGGGCGCGGATGGAGGAGCAATACGCCTCTCTCGCGTTCGGTCAGGCCTCCGTGGCGGCGGATCTCATCGACGGAGACCGCGTGGAGCAATACTACCGGACCGGCGAGAAGGACGCCTATTATGAGGAGATCCACCGCTACCTGCAGGACGTCAGGGAGAAGCTGGGACTGAAATACTTCTATGTGGTCGTGCCGGAGGATGAGGTCATGTACTACATCTGGGACGCGGGCGTTCCCTGTGAGGACGGCGTCTGCGACCTCGGCGACACCGACGCCTACTACGGCGGCGGCAACGAGCTGATGCACGGGGCCTTTGCCGTCGACGCGGAGCAGACCATCCTCATCACCAACAACGAGGAGTACGGCTATCTGGCGTCGGCCTACGTCGCCATCCTCAACAAAGCCGGCACACCGGTGGCGCTGGCCAGCGTGGACATCTCGATGGACATGATCGACCAGCAGATCCAGCAGTTTCTCGGCCTGACGCTGTGCGTGGTGCTGGCCGTTCTGCTGCTTTCCATTTTCGCGTACTACTACTATGTGCGGCGCATTCTGATCCGCCCGCTGAGGACTCTGCACCACGCCGCCATCGGGCTGGTGGAGAGCAAGATGGCGGCCTTGTCCGACTTTCGGGTGGAGGTCAACACCGGCGACGAGCTGGAGGAGCTTGCCCATTCGTTCCAGTACATGGTGTCGGAGCTGGATGAATATATTCAAAATCTCAGCCGCGTCACCGCGGAAAAGGAGCGCATCGGCGCGGAGCTGGATGTGGCGCGCCACATTCAGGCGTCCATGCTGCCCTGCATCTTCCCCGCCTTCCCCGAGCGCCACGAGTTCGACATTTACGCCTCCATGACACCGGCGAAGGAGGTCGGCGGCGACTTCTACGACTTTTTCCTGGTGGATGACGACCATCTGGCGCTGGTCATGGCGGACGTGTCCGGCAAGGGCGTCCCCGCGGCGCTGTTTATGATGATCTCCAAAACGCTGCTGAAATCCGCCGCGCAGAGCGGTCTGTCCCCGACGGCCGTGCTGGAAAAGGTGAACGATCAGCTCTGCGAAAACAACGAAGCGGAGATGTTCGTCACCGTCTGGCTGGGCATTCTCGAGATCTCCACGGGAAAAATGAAGTGCGCCAACGCAGGCCACGAGTATCCGGCCATCATGCGCAAAGGCGGTTCCTTTGAGCTGTTCAAGGATAAGCACGGCTTCGTGCTGGCCGGCATGGAGGGCGCCCGATACCGCGAATACGAGCTGGAGCTGGACGCGGGAGACCGTCTGGTGGTCTACACGGACGGCGTGCCGGAGGCCACGAATGCCTCCAACACGCTCTACGGGACTGACCGGATGCTCCGTGCGCTGAACGCCGCCGAGGGCGGCTCGTGCCGTCAGCTGCTGGAGGCTCTGCACCGCGATGTGGACGAGTTCGCGGGCGGCGCGGACCAGTTCGACGACATCACCATGCTCTGCATCGAGATGAAGTCGTCGGGCATGAAAAAGATCCGTCTCGCGCCGACGCTGGAGCAGCTGCCGCAGGCCACCGACTTTTTTGAGGGCATTCTCGCCGAGGCAGGCGCCTCCATGAAGGTGGTCGCTCAGGTCAACGTGGCGGTGGATGAGATCTTCTCCAACATCGCCCGCTACAGCGGCGCGACCGGCGTCGTGCTGGGCTGCTCACTGAAGGACGGCAAGGCGACGCTTCGCTTTTCCGACAACGGACGGCCCTATGACCCCACCGAAAAGCCCGACCCGGATACAACGCAGTCGGCGGAGGAGCGGGAGGTCGGCGGCCTTGGCATCTTCATGGTGAAGAAGCTCATGGACGAGGTGACCTATGAATACGCGGACGGGTCGAACATCCTGACGCTTGTGAAGAGCCTTTGACCGATCGTACCGGGTCGCCTCCCGTCCCGCGCGGAGCATTTCCGGAAGAGTTTTGACAGAGGAAGCACAATGCGCAAACACGACGCACAGCTCAGCAAAAGCTGAACCGCCGCGAGATACAAAGAGGCCCATCTGCCAAAGCAGATGGGCCTCTTCTCTTTGTTTTGTCTGAGGGAGCGTGTTCCCGTTACTTGTTGTACGCTCTGTAGAGGAACGTCACGATCTGACCGCGGGTGCAGTCGTTGTCGGAGCCGAACAGGCCGCCGCCGATGCCCTCGGTCACGCCGTTGGCCGCCGCCCAGGCGACCGCGTCCGCAAAGTAGCTGCCGGTCGGGACGTCGGAGAACTCCGCCGCACTCGCCGCCTTGGCCTTCAGGGCGCGGGCGAGGAAGGTCACCGCCTGCGCACGGGTGCAGGTGACATCGGGAGAGAACGTCGTGGTCGTCGTGCCGGTGGTGATGCCGTTTTCGATGGCCCACGCGACGGCCTTCTCATAGTAGCTGCCGCTGACCACGTCGGTCATGCCGGACGCAGCGCCCTTCGGCTCGGGAGAGCCGGCGGCGCGCCACAGGAAGGTCACGATCTGCGCGCGGGTGCAGGGCTGCTCGGGAGCGAACAGGTCATTGCCCACGCCGGTGGTGATGCCGTTCTCGACCGCCCACTTGACGGCCTCATAGAAGTAGGCGTTGTTGGGCACGTCGTAGAAGAAGTTCAGCATGGAGTTGTCCTCCATGAAGGTCGCCTTGACCTCGACCTTGCCGGCGGGCATGGTGAAGGTGTACTTGCCGTCGCCCTTGTCCTTGAGCGTCAGCTCGTTGCCGTTCTTGTCGGTGACGGTCAGGGTCTCGAGGACGTAGCCGCTGTCGGGCTTGACGGTGACGGTCACCCGGTCGCCCTTGGAGGCGTTCTTGGGGCTGACGGTCACGGTGCCGTGCTCGGTCTTGCTCGGGGTAGAGACGGAGTAGGTCGGGTCAGAGCTGCTGCCGGAGTAATAGCTGGGCTCAACATAGGTGACCTCGCCGGAAAGCACGAACGTGCTGAACTTGGTGATGGTGAACACTGCGCAGCCGTCTTTGTCAATCTCAAAGGTCTTCGCACCGCGCATGGTGCCATTGTCCTTGTTGATAAAGTATTCCACGGAGCCGTCGGAGGAGGTGTGCATGATCTGCTTGGGAGTGAAGAGCTGACCGCCAACGGTAGGCAGAGGCAGCTTTACGGTGATGGGCTGGCCGTTGAGCATATCGTTGGTGACGGGAACCGTCGTACCCGTTGCAGCGCCATTGACCTTGACGGTGGCAACAGGCTCAGCCTTGAAGGTCAGAGTCTTATCCTTAGCGCCATCGGAGAGATCGCCGCCGGTAAGCTGCACATCAACCTTGACCTCAACATCTACCTTATTAACAGCATTATCCGTCACATCAACCTTAACTTTATTAAGCAGTGCATCTTCATTTACCGCATCGGCAACACCGTTGACCTCAGTCTTGCCAAGTACTTCTGTGGTCATCTGGTTCTTAATATCATCAGAAACAGAATCACCATGCTTAGCCTCGGTGTTTTCCTGCACGAATACAGGAGCCTCAGAGGGCTTAGTACCCGTCACGGTGTAGGTGTAACCGGTCTTATCAGATTTAATCACATACTTGCCCGCAGCCAAATAAGCACTGGGGTCGGAGGTAAACAGGCCGCCGGTGACGGTGATGGTTGCTTTAGAGTCACTGCTCTTAACAATTGCCGCCTTTGTTCCGGCAAACTGGCCACCGGAAATGGTCACATCCGCATTTTCACTGCTGACATCGGCAACAGCGTATGTGGCACCGGTGAACGTACCACCGGACACGGTAAGAGTACCAAGATCAATCTCAGCACCACAACCACAGTTGTAAATGCCGTATGTCTTAGCGTTAGCGTCACTTGCAGCAGTAAAGGTACCGCCTGTGATCTCTGCAATATTGTGATTCTGAACAACGGCCTGATAATAGTTGCTGAACGTACCGCCATTGATCGTTAACTTTGCGCGGTCATCGTTCTTGATCGTATTCAGACCGCCGCGGAACGTACCGCCATCAATCGTCAGGATAGGCTGGTCAAGCCCCTTATTAGTGTTGTAGTCGTTGGCGTTAAAGTATCCATTAGAAACAAGGCTGGAGAATTTACCAAGAGCGGCATTGTTCCCAGCAGTTTGCACGGTTGCGCCATCATGGATGGTCATGGAGCCGACATTCTTGATGGTGTACCAAGAGTTGGAACCGCTGTCATTTGAAGTCTTACCGTTTTCTTTAGAGCGATCAAAGGTACCGCCATTTATGACAACAGTTCCCTTATTGTACAGCGCACCTTTAGCGTGAGAAATATTATCAACCGTACCCGTCCCCGTGATGGTCAATTTACCATTGTTCAGAATGGTGTGATCATCCACGTTGGTCAAGGTCTTGCCGTTCAGGTCGAGCGTGATGGTCTTGCCAGAGGGAATGGTAATGTCTTCCTTGGTATCCTTCAGCAGGGTGACGGTATCGCCGGAAGCAGCGGAAGAAATAGCATTAGCCAGCGTGTTGTAATTCGCACCTGCATTGGCTACCGCAGCATTCTCGCCCGCAACTACAGTATAGGTATTGTTGTCTTTACCTTTAATAGTAGTGTAACCAGCTGCACAGAAGTTTGTGCCCTGCGCCTCTGCCTGACAATTTGCAGGATCGAATGCCACAAAGGTACCACCGGAGACGCTCAGCTTGGCCGTACCATTTCTACGATTGGCATCGTACAGGTTCAGCACAAATTCGTCAGCCTTGGAGTCATCAGTAAACTTCTGCTGAACGCTATAGGTGCCACCCTTAATATAGGCCGCGCCGGTCTCAACGTATACCGCATGAATGTTACCGATAAAGGTGCCGTTTTCAATCGTCAACTGCGCACCTTCATCCTGAACATCCACCGGGTAGCAATCGTTCTCTTTGGCCTTTAACGTACCGTTGCCGGTAATCGTCAAATTGCCATTCCCACGGACAGAAATCAAAGACCAATTGTATTTGCTCCAAATATTCTTATCGTTAGACAAAGTATGTCCGGCCAAATCCAACGTAAGGGTCTTGGTGACTACCAATGTATCTTCGACTTTGATGTCATCCGTCAAAGTGATGGTAGCGCCGTTCTGCGCATTCGCGATGGCAGCGGCAAGCGCTTTACTGGTCGTGATTGTCGTCCCCGTCGTGCCCGTCTCGCCCTCCGCCAGGGCTGCCGTCGGTAAGAGCGACAGCGCCATCGCGAGGCATAGTAAAATGGATAGCAGCTTATGTTTCATAATGATCCTCCTACAATGTATATTCTCCGCGGCTCCCCGCGGGCGAGCACAGCACATCTGTTCCCGGTCGGGAACAGAAAAGGGGCCATGGCCCCTTTTTGCACTTTACGGCGATATCATAGCACGCCCGTGTAAAAAAATCAACCATTTTCCTGTAAGGAAATGACAAATTTCGCGCGACATTTTTCGAGAATCCGTGCATTTCGCCAAAGTCGCCTTGCCGCTTCGCGTCGCTGCCGTATTTACTTGGCAAAGCGCCCGCTTTGCACTATGTTAAGGCGTCCTAAAACCGAGGGCGCAGAGCGGCAGAGAGCATAAATATTCCGTTAAGCGATCGTTTTGAGCCTTTCTGCGCGCTTTTGCCGTGCATAAATAACCGTGTGAATAGTAAAATTCTACAAGCCGGCGAGGATTTTCGGCGCAAGATTGTCAAGAATTTGAGAACCGCTCCGCGGGGGCTTGACATTTGCGCGCCGCCGTAGTATCTTCACGTCAACAATTGAATAGGCTCAATTCAGTTGAGCGAGATAGAGGCGCGGCCGACAAGAGTACCGAGTCCGTACGGAGCAGAGATCCGGGACAAAGGGAAAGGGGAAGCCGCCGAAGTGGGGAACGGTTCCTGTGCCGTTTTCTGCTGGCTCGTCGGAGAAGATCCGCCGGACTGTCACAATTTGTGGAGCGCTATCGAAGAGTCGGCAAGCCGTTTTCGGTTTTGCCGGTATTGCAGATCATTTGCCGTAAATGCTCCACACGAGCATTTACGGCTTTTTCTGTTTCCGAACTCGTTGGCGCGGACAACGAAGGGCCGACTCCCCCCCCACGGAGCCAATTTCCATTCAGAAAGGAAGCAACACCATGAACCTCAGAAGAACCATCGCTACCCTGCTCGCAGCCCTCATGCTGCTTGCCCTCACCGCCTGCGGCGCGGGCACGACGCCCCCCGCGCAGGACACGAACACCCCCGCCGAAGAAGCCGATCCACCCGCGACTGAAAGCAGCCAGCTCCGCGTCGGCATGGAATGCGCCTATGCGCCGAGCAACTGGCAGGAGAGCGCCGCGACCGACACCAACGTTCCCGTGGAAAACGTCGCCGGCGCTTACGCCGAGGGCTACGACGTGCAGATCGCGCGCATTCTCGCCGACCGGCTCGGCAAGGAGCTGGTCATCGTCAAGCTCAGCTGGGACGGCTTGATCGACGCGCTCAATCAGGGCCAGATCGACGCCATCATCGCCGGCATGATGGACACCGCCGAGCGCCGCGAATCCATCAACTTCTCCGACCCGTACAAGGAGACGATCTACAGCATGATGGTGCTCGCCGGCTCGCCGTATGAGAACGCGACCTCCATTCAGGACTTCTCCGGCGCCGCCGTGCTCGGTCAGCAGGGCACCGCGCTCGACGACGTCATCGACCAGATCGAGGGCGTCGAGCACCTCAGCCCCGTCGGCAGCGTGCCCGACATGATCTCCCGCCTGCAGCAGGGCACCTGCGACGCCATCGTCATCAACGAGGAGAGCGCCCCGGGCTACCTCGCCTCGAATCCCGATTTCCGTCTCATCACCTTCAGCGAGGGCAGCGGCTTCACGCTGCCCGCCAAGGGCTCCTGCGTGGGCCTGCGCAAGTCCGACACCGAGCTGCTCGCGCAGATCAATGAGATCCTTGCCACCATCGACAGCGACGCGCGCACCGAGATGTGGAACACCGCCGTCGCCAACCAGCCGAAGTAACCGACGGCTCCACGCCGCATAAGGAGGAAGCACCATGAGAGGAACCCCCGCGTCCCGCGGTCAGAGCTTCATCGCACGGGACCACCGTTATGTTTATCTGGGCGGCAGCGTCATCGCCCTCGTCGGCCTGAGCCTGTGGTATTCCGCGCCCAGTCCGTACAGCTTTCTGCCCGCCGGCTCCGTGCCCGGTACGGCGCTCGCCGCGGTCTGCTATTTCTTTTTGGCCGTCAGCACGCTGGCGCTGCTCGTGAAATGGACGCACTGGAGCAGCTACGGCGAAACCATTCTCAAGCGCCCGGCCCTCGTGCGGCTGAGCCGCTATCTCTCCTATCTGGACGCCGCGGCTGCCGCGCTGCTCGCGCTCGACCGCTTTGTGCTCAAGCTCGCCTACGTCGTCCACGCCGCCGTCCACGCCGAGAGCAACCCCACCGGCACGCTCTCCTCCATGGTCTACATGGCCTACAACCAGCGCTCGCTCTTCGTCACCGGCGTGTGGACGACCGTTCAGCTTGCGCTGGCCGGCACGGCGATCGCGTTCGTGTTGGCGCTTCTCATGGTCTTTCTCCGCATTCAGGAACCCGACAAGCGCAACAACGACTTTGTGAAGCTTATCAAGATCGTCGCGAACAAATTTGCCCGTTTCTACATCTTCGTCATCCGCGGCACGCCGATGATGGTGCAGTCCCTCATCTTCTACTACGCGATCTTCAATCTCTTCAAGCGCACCGGCATGAGCGTCACGGAGATCAACCGCGTCTGGTCGCTCTTCATCTCCGGTCTTGTCACGGTCTCGCTCAACTCGACCGCGTACCTTGCCGAGGTGCTGCGCGGCGGCATCCTCGCCGTCGACGCGGGGCAGATGGAGGCCGCGCGTTCGCTCGGCATGGCGCACTGGCAGGCCATGCGCAGAGTCGTTTTCCCGCAGGCCATCAAAAATTCGCTGCCCGCCATCGGCAATGAGTTCATCATCAACATCAAGGATTCCTCCGTGCTGTGCGTGCTGGGCGTATCCGACCTGATGTTCATGACTCGCTCCGTCGCCGGCATTTATTATAAGGGCACCGAGTGCTACCTCATCGCCGCCACCGTTTACCTGTTCCTGACGTATCTTTCCTCGCTCCTGCTCAAGGCCATCACGGGAAGGATGACCGCGCCGGACAACACGAAGCGGCGTCAGGGCAATCAAACCGTCGATCTGGGACTTCCCAGCTCAAACTGACAGGAGGACGCTATGACGAACGATCCCATCATCAAAATCGAACAGCTCGAAAAGTCCTTCGGCGACCTCCACGTGCTCAAGGGCATCAACTTGGAGGTCGACCGCGGCGAGGTCGTGTGCATCATCGGCGCGTCCGGCTCCGGCAAGTCCACGCTCCTGCGCTGCATCAATCTGCTGGAGGAGGCCGACTCCGGTCACATTTGGTTCGACGGGCAGGATCTCATGGACCTCAAGGTCGACCTCAACGCCCTGCGGCAGAAGATCGGCATGGTGTTTCAGGGCTTCAACCTTTTCAACAACAAGTCCGTGCTGGACAACTGCACGCTTGCTCCCATGACGGTGCGGCACATTCCCAGGGCGCAGGCCGAGGAGACGGCCATCCGCCACCTCAAGGCCGTCGGGCTGGAGGATTTCATCCACGCCGACTCCCGCCGCCTCTCCGGCGGGCAGAAGCAGCGTGTTGCCATCGCGCGGGCGCTGTGCATGGAGCCTGAGATCATGCTCTTCGACGAGCCGACGAGCGCCCTCGACCCCGAGATCGTGGGCGAGGTGCTCGATGTGATGAAGCGCCTCGCGCAGGAGGGCATGACCATGGTCGTCGTAACGCACGAGATGGCCTTTGCCAAGGAGGTCAGCGACCGCGTGGTATTCATGGACCGGGGCGTCATTTTAGAGCAGGGCTCGCCGCGCGAGGTCTTCGGGAATCCGAAGGAGAGCCGCACGCGCGAATTTCTCAGCCGCTATCTGGAGGACAAAATGGCATGACGAAGAAGATCAGCGATTTCTTTGCCCTCGAGGGCAATTATCCCGACTTAGACGCCGAGGGCGCGGTCGCGCGTCTTTCGCAGGCGATCCAATGCAGAACCATCAACTATGCCGACCACAGTCTGACCGACTATAGCGAGTTTGACAAGCTCCACGCGCACATGAAGGCGAGCTATCCCCACATCATGCGCGCAGGAGCCTTTGAGCGGCTCGGCCACCACGCCGTGCTCATCACCCTCCACGGCAGCGACGAAACGCTGCGTCCCTGCCTTTACATGTCCCATCAGGACGTGGTGCCGGTGGTCGAGGGCACGGAGCAGGACTGGACCTATCCCGCCTTCTCCGGCGCGGTGGCGGACAGCTACATCTGGGGCCGCGGCACGCTCGATATCAAGGAGCAGGTCTTCGGCGTGCTCGAGGCCGCGGAGTATCTGCTCGCCCGCGGCAGGACCTTCCGGCGCACGGCCTACCTCGCCTTCGGTGACGATGAGGAAACGCTCAACACCGGCGCGCTGGCGATCTCCGACCACCTCAAGGCGCAGGGCGTAACGCTGGAATTCGTTTTAGACGAGGGCGGCGGCAAGATCGAATCCGGCGCGGCCTTCGGCGCGCCCGACCTTTCCATCGCGCAGGTCGATCTGATGGAGAAGGGCTATGCCGATCTGGAGCTGACGGTCCGCTCCATCGGCGGACACTCGAGCCGCCCCTACGGCGGCACCTCGCTCGCCCATCTCGCCTGTGCCATCGCAGACATCGTCCGCAGCCCCTTCCCCGTGCGGCTAAATCCCGCCATGATGGGCGCGTTTGAAACGCTCGCGCCCTACATCACCGCCGAGCCGCTCAAAACGCTGACGCGGGACGTCCGCGCGAACGCGGACGCCATCGCCGCCTACTGCTATCAGTCCCCCGCGCTCTTTCCCTTTGTCACCACGACCATTGCCCCCACCGTCATTCAGGGCAGCAGCAGGGCCTGCAACGTGATGCCGCAGGATATGCAGGCGGTCATCAATTTCCGTCTTGCCGACGGCGACACGGTCGAGAGCGTGATGGCGCACTGCCGTGCGGCGGTGCAGGACCCGACCGTGGAGCTGCGCTACCAGCAGGCCAACGATCCCTCCGCCACGGCCCGGCGCGATGGCTACGGCTACCGCACGGTGGTGGACAGTATGCGGCGCTACTACCCCGACGTGGTGTTCGTTCCGTCCATGACCGTCGGCGCGACCGACGCGCACCAATACGAGCAGATCTGCGACACCTGCCTGCGCTGCTCGCCCTTCATGGCGGAGCCAGAGGAGGCCGCCTCCGGCGTTCACGGGACGAACGAGCGCATTCTGGTCCGCGCCTATCTGCAGGGCATCCGCGTGCTCATCGACCTGATGGAGCACGCCAATCTCTGAGACACGACCGCAGCCCGCGTTTCAAGCCGCAAGCACGCAAAAAGAGCCGCGTTCCCTGCACCGGGAACGCGGCTCTTTCCTTTTCAGCAGCTTTCTTTACCACGCGGCGACCGCGCCGTCGCAGCGCGGCTCGGTGCCCGCCGTGTAAACGCCGTCCTCTCCGCGCCAGATGATCTGACCGCGGCCCATCGAAATGCGGTCGTCCACGACCGTGACCTCATGGCCCATCGCGCGCAGCTCGTCGGCAATGGCCTCGCCCGCCTCACGCTCCAGTTCGAGCCTCCTGCCGCCGATCCATTGGATGCGCGGCGCGTCAAGCGCCTCCTGCGGGTTCATGGCGTAATCGATGGTGCTCGTCAGCACCTCGACCTGCCCCTGCGGCTGCATGAACGCGCCCATCACGCCGAACGGACCGACGGCGGCGCCGTCCTTGAGCAGGAAGCCGGGAATAATGGTGTGGTAGGACCTCTTGCCCCCGGCAAGGCAGTTGTCGCTCGCGGGGTCGAGCGAGAAGTTCGCGCCGCGGTTTTGGAGCGAGATACCCGTCCCCGGCACGGCGACACCCGCGCCGAAGGTGGTGTAGTTGCTCTGGATGAACGAGACCATGTTGCCCTCGCGGTCGGCGGTGCAGAGATAGATGGTGCCGCCGCAGTGCGGGTCGCCCGCCCTCGGCTCCAGCGCGCGGTCGGTGATGAGCGCGCGGCGGGCGGCGAGATAGGCGGGATCCAGCAGCTCGCTGACCTTAGTTTTCATATAGCGCGGGTCGGCGACGTAGGTCCTCGTGTCGGCAAAGGCCAACTTGATGGCCTCCATCACCTTGTGATAGTGCTCGGCGCTCTCGCGATTTTCCGGCATGGTCATGCCGTTCAGGATGCCGAGCGCCATGAGCACCGTGATGCCGTGGCCGTTCGGCGGGATCTCACAGACCGTATAGCCGCGGTAGTCCTGCGTGATGAGCTCGACCCATTCGGGGCGATAATTGCGGAAGTCGTCCTCGCAGAAGTACCCGCCGGTCGCGCGGGAGAACGCGACGACCCGCTCCATCAGCGCGCCGCGGTAATAGCTCTCGCAGTCCGTCGCGGCGAGGGAGCGCAACGTCGCGGCGTAGTCCGGAAGGCGGAACAGCTCACCCGCGCGGTAGGGCGTGCCGTCCGGCTTCATAAAGCTCTGCCACCAGTATTCGTGCGGCGCGGCGTTCTCCGCCATCGCCTTGGCAATGCGGCGGCTGTCGCGCTCCCACTGCCGCGCGATGTTCACCGGCACGGGATAGCCCTCCTCGGCATAGGAAATGGCAGGCGCAAGCAGCTCGGCGAGCGGCTTCGTGCCGAAGCGGCGGTTCAGCTCCGCCCAACCTGCGGGCGCGCCGGGCACCATCGTCGGCAGCCATCCGGCCTTCGGCATCTCTGTATAGCCCATCGCGCGAACCTTCTCCGCGCTCAGCGCCATCGGCGCGACACCGCTGGCGTTGAGGCCGTAGAGCCGTTTGTCCCGCTCGATCCACACGAGCGCAAAGCAGTCCGAGCCGAGGCCGTTGCCGGTCGGCTCGAGCAGCGGCATGGCCGCGGCCATCGCCACGGCGGCATCCACGGCGCTGCCGCCGGCTTTCATCACGTCCAGTCCGATCTGTGCGCCGAGCGGCACAGACGTGCAGGCGACGGCATTTTTGGCGTAGATGACATTGCGCCGCGAGGCATAGCGGTAGGTCAGCGGATCGAAGGCAGGCATGGGAAGCGTTCTCCTTTTCTCTTTTATAACAGGCCTAGTATAGCACACCGACATGGGAAGAGCAAGGCGGCGGTTAGGCTCCCGCACGGACGGTTATAATATTTTCCGTATTATTACCCGGTTTTTAGGCATTATTGAAAAAATGAATCATTCTATTTCTTTGCATTTTCTTGATTTCTTTGGTGTTGTGCGCTATATTTTAGTTTGATTACAAAATTTTACTCACATAAACACAGAAAGGCGGATTTTATGGAGCTTCAAATTCAGGATCTGGTATCCTCCATCAAAAAGGACGGCATCGAGAGCGCGAACCGCGAGGCCGCGCAGATCCTTGCCGACGCCAAGGCCCAGGCGGAAAAGATCGTCGCTGACGCGAGGAGCGAGGCGGACAAGCTGCGTGCAGACGCGCAGGCGGAGATCGGCGTGT
>ERZ825670.1055-NODE-1055-length-32660-cov-5.007115_pt1 | contig 32660 bp, 24 predicted proteins | sample MGYA00519929_ERZ825670 | MGnify/ENA primary metagenome ERZ825670 (study PRJEB31778, sample SAMEA3449207) | human gut metagenome | biome: human gut; feature: human-associated habitat; material: faeces | place: United Kingdom | collected 2010/2012 ...
ATAAGAACAATAGATACACCTGTAGTTCTTACACTGTTTAACATAGACTGTCCCAGATGATAATCCTTATTAGAAAGGATTTTAATATAATTTGAGCACTCTAAATTATGAAAAAGAGCTAAACTAATTTCATTTGAATAATGCATAAAGATAATAATTAAAGTAATACTGAAAAATGAAGTTATTTTAAAAAGTTTGTTACATATGTTAATAATTCTTTTTTTATTTCTATTTGCTAATAAACTAGCAAATTCAGGAACAAGTAAATTACTAAAAGAACTAATACACATATTAGGAATCATTATAATAGGAAAAGCCATTCCAATAATTTTACCATATTCAGATAAAGCAATTGTATAAGGGAATCCATAGACTACTAACTTAATTGGAATAATAAATTTTTTAAAAGTAGACAGTCCAGAACGTAAACAAGATGTAATAAAAACTGGAACAGTTATTTTTATTATTTTTTTTATAAATTTAGATATTTTTCTACAAAAAATTTTGCGTATATGTTATAATTATGAATGGGTAAGTTTATTTACAAATGATTAGGAGGTGTGGCGATGGGTACACATTTGATACCTAGAGAAGTTGAAGGAGAAGGTAGAATATTAATCATATTTACTATGAAAGGCTTTATTGGTACTCTTATAGGGATTGGTGTTGGTTCTATTTTTTATACAATCTTTAGTACAGTTGGAGCAAGTATTGTCGGTTGGATTTCCTTGGGACTTTGTGCTCTCATAGGATTTATTATTGGACAAGTTAAAGTTCCTAAATCAACTTCGTTTGATTTATTAAAAAAGACTGGTGGAGACTATGTATCTGAATTAATTGTTAAATACTTTAATTTCAGAAAAAATAGAAAGATTTATACTTATGAAGAAGGAGGAAAGAAGAAATGATAGGAAGTACGATTGATATTATAATTAGCATTTTGCTTATCATAGGCGGAATCGTAATTGGTGTTATTTTCTTTTGGCTTTATCAAGATGGAAAGGAAAGCAGAGCTGGTACCCAACTTGAGGCAAATAGCAAAAAGAGTAATAGTAGTAACACACCTCAAAAGGTAGAATATCCTAGAGAGGATGTTCAAAAATTTATGGAGTTTGACAAAATCGAGGATGATATGATCATCCAAGAAAAAGGAAATAGGTTTGTAATGGCTATAAAATGTCAAGGTATAAACTATGACCTTATGTCTGAAAACGAAATGCTTGCTGTTGAGGAAGGATTTAGTAATTTCCTTAACACATTAAAGTATCCTATTCAGTTATATGTACAAGCACGTTCTTTAAACTTAGAAGAAAGTATAAATACATATAAAGAAAGAATTATGACTTTACGTGATGAATACGTAAGAGCTGAAAATTCTACAGGAGCCGCAAAACGTGCTGGAAATTTAACAACTCAACAAAGACAAGCTCTTGATTTTGACCTTAAGAAAAAAAGAGTTCTTCTTGAATATGGTACAGATATCGTAAACTACGTTGAAAAGATGAGTCTTAACAGAAACATCCTTCAAAGAAAGTATTACATAGTTGTTTCATATCATACTTCTGAGTTAGGTATGGCTACAAACTTTACAAAAGAAGAAGCTCATGACCTAGCTTACTCTGAATTATATACAAGATGTAGAAGTATCGCTGGTGCCCTTGCTCCTTGCGGTGTTCAAACTTCTATTATGAATTCTATGGAACTTGCTGAAATGTTATATGTTGCATATAACAGAGACGAGTCAGATATTTATAACATTAGAAAAGCTGTTGACAATGGATTCTATAGACTATATTCTACAGCTCAAGATGTTTTGGAGAAAAAGCAAATTGCTATTGACAATGCTGTTAAAGAAAAAGCTATTGAAGAAGCAGAGACAGCATTAAAGAATGCGATGAATAGACTAAAAGATAAAAATGGTTTGACTTATGAAGAGCAACAAGAAGATTCAGCAAAAGCGCAGGCTATGCAATTAATTATTGAAAATAGTGATCAATTTGATCAAGATGTAGTTGATGATGCACTTATAGATTTAAATTCTCAAATGCATGTGCCTATAATGGACGAAGATGAAGTTGATGTATTAGCTAATAAAGAGCCTAGTACAGTTGATCAAGTTGGGAATTCTATAAATTCTTCTAATGAAGAAACTGTTCAAACAGCTAATGAGGGAAAAACAAAAAAAATAGGTGAAGAAGATAATTCTATTTCTAGCATTGATGATTTAATTAGCAATCCGTCAAAAAATGACGGTGATAGCTTAGTATAGAGGAAGGAGGAGTTGTAATGGCTAAAAAGAAAAAGATTGAAGAGCAAGTGACAGATAATGAGTCTGAGATTTTAACTCAAGAAGAGGAGCATGTACAAAATTTTCTTGTTAAAAATAAAAATACTATTAAAGATTTGATTGCTCCAGCAGGTATAAATGCTGCCAACTTAAATCACTTAGAAATTATATCTAGTATTACAAGGTATGCTAGAAGCCATTATGTTTCTGGACTTCCTAGAATGGCTACATTCCCATATTTCTTAAGAGGAATGTATAATTTCGGTGATATAAATACATCAGTTTTTATTACTCCTATAAGTGAAGCTTCATCACAAAATAACTTAAATAAAGTTATCGTATCTTTAGAGTCTGAAAGAATTGTTGCTCAAAAAAGAGGCGATATAAACAGAGAAAGACTTATCGAGGATAAAAGAATTGAAGCTGAGCGTATAAGAGATGAAATAGCAGCTGGTTTTAACAAACTTTTTGAATCATCTATTGTTTGTACAATATTTGCTTATGATTTGGCAGAACTTGATAAAATGTCTGAACTTTTATCTATGGAAATGTCAAAAGGACTTGTAGAAATAAAGACAGCTTGGGCTACTCAGGAAGAAGCATTTAAGTCTAACTTGCCATTTAATAGATGTTACATTCAAAAGAAACATACATTTGATAGAAGTTCTATGGGAACTGTTTTCCCATTTGTTTCTTCAGAGATAGGACATCCAACAGGTATTCCTCTTGGATTTGATAAACAAACAGGACTTCCAATTTTGTATGATAACTTCCATTCATCACTTACAAATTATAACATGGTTATATTTGGTAAGTCTGGTGCTGGTAAAGGTGTTACTATCAAAACTATTACAGCACGTTCTTCTGTGCTTATGGGTATTGAAAGCTTGGCACTAGATGCCGAGGGTGAGTATGGAATAGTTGCTGAAAGTTTGGGCGGAATTAACGTTGTTATAAGCCCTAACTCAAAGACTATCATCAATGTGTTTGATATCGAGCCTGAGATTGTAAAAGATGAAATTACAGGTAAAGAAAGAACAGTACTAAATGTAGAAAATAAAGTAGAGGACGTAACAAACGTTTTGGTTACTATGGCTAGAGGTAGTACACGTTCTGAAGAAGTAAACGAGATTACAAAACAGATTATTGCCGAGATCGCTGGTGAAGAATATCAAGCAAGAGGTATTAATAGTAATCCAAACAGTTTATACGATGATGACAACGTAGAATTTGGTGTAAGACTTACAAGAAAGAAGAAAGAGCTTCCTACACTAGGTTCTTGGTATAGACGTCTTATAAGGAAAGCACAAGAAAACGATAATACAGACTATCAATTTCATTTCAGTTACTTAATAAAGGTTATGAGACAGTATGTACGTGAGTACGATGGACAGATGGCTTACTTTGATGGTCAATCTACTTTCGAACTTTTGGAAGGTGCACCTTTCATTAACTTAGATATTTCTCAACTTGAGGAAAGATTTGCAAGACCACTTGCTCAACAAATTCTTCTTTCTTGGATTTGGGAAAAATACGTTAAGAAAAACAGTGAGGATAAAGCAAGAGCTAAAAAGAAGAGAGTACTTGTTGACGAGGCTTGGATGCTTCTTCCTTATCCAGAAGCTGTAGACTTCTTAAATACTATGGCAAGACGTGCCAGAAAAAGAAACGTATCACTAGCAGTTATTTCACAGAAATTCCAAGATTTCTATGAAAACAAAGAAGCTCAAGCAGTTTTAACTTCTTCTGATACAAAGCTATTTTTAGCACAAGATAAATCAGAAATTGAGTACTTAAAAGAAGTATTTAAGCTTTCTGAAGGTGAAGCAAACTACTTGCTAACTTGTACGAGAGGTGAAGGACTTCTTAAGGTTGGTAATGATACAGCTATCTTAGAGATAAGACCTACTCAAAGAGAGTTTAGCTTTATTGAAACAAATATTAATAAGATGGCAGAACAATTAGATTAATGTTTAAAATTTAAAGAAATTAGAAAGGAGGTGCTATATGAAAAGAGCACATGGATTTATTATTTTGTTGGTGCTGGTTTTAGTCATAGCATCTCCTGTAAAGGTTTTTGCCTTAGCTGCAGACACTGGTGATGGTTTTTCTGCTTCAAAACTTAGAGGTGGAAGTGTAAAGGATACATCTACTGAAACATCGACAACCGGTTTTACAGAAGCTGATTTGGCAAACTTAAAAACAAAAAACAGTTTTGAAAATGTTGTATCTAGCTTTTTATTGAGTATGGGAGACTATGCAAATGACTACTTAACTCAGTTATTTAAGCAAGAGGTTTCAATTGATAAAATTGTTTTTAATGATGTTGTTTTATTGAATGCAAACTTCTTTACAAAATCAGAAAACCCGTCTGGTTCAGATGCTAGTAAGGTGGTAAGAAGAGTTATAAATACTTGGTATGAGTCATTTAGGATGATAGCACTTCTAGTTTGTGTTTGTGGAATTGTTGTTGCAGGTATTAAGATTTTGCTTGGAACACCCGAAGGAAAAAATAGTGCAAAAGACATACTAAAGAAAGTTGTTCTTGGTGTAATGTTAGTGTATTTTTTCCCTTTTGTTATGAAGATGGGATTTGATATTAATGAAGCGCTTATAAATATGATTCGTACTGGAATTATTTCCGGCGATTATTCTTCGGACACATTGAGAGTAAGACAAATTTCTGAACTTCAAGTCGATCCAGACATGGAATTTAGAAGTCCATCGTATGTTTCTAACAGTTCACGTAGGTTTGGTGCTGGTTCTGATGAAGCGAATGCATTTTATTTTTCAAAATTACAAACCTATACAAGCAATAATGATATTATGAGAATTATGCGTGCGTTTGCAGGTGTTTCGCTAAGATTTATGTATGTTGTTATTTGGTACATTTTGTTGGCGCAGACGTACTTTTTGGTGTATGTGTATCTTAAACGATATGTAACTATAGCATTTTTGCTTGCGATATATCCTTTGACAATAGTTGGATATGTTGCTGGTGGATTATCTGGAAAATCTAAGACAGCATTTAATGATTGGTGCAGCAAGTTTTTTGGTAATGTGTTTTTGCAAACAATACATGCATTAACGTATGGTGTTATTAGTGGAGTTATTATTTCGCAATTAAGAGACGGATTGCCGTATAAAGTTAATTGGATAGTAATGATAATAGCTGTGACATTTTTAATGACAGGTGAAAAGATTTTAACTAGCTTGTGGCATCTTGCTATAAGTGCTTCTGCTTCGAAAGAAGAAATGAAAGGAACACTTGGCAAACCAAAGCAGTTAATCGGTGCATTTAAAGGTAAATAAATTTAATTAAAAGTTTTTTGAAAGGTGGTGTTATGGAATGAAAAAATTTTATTCAAAAATTTGTATTTTTCTATCTATAACATTACTTTTTTTTAGTATAAGTAGTGTATTTGCAGATGAAACTACTGAAGAAGAACCGCAAGAATCTCCGGAAATGTCAGTATTAAAAAATATAACAGAAGGTATGGAAATAATTGGTTTTGAGCAAGTAATTCCTAAATCAGAAGCTGGTGGCAAGGAAGATATAAAAATAAATCAACGTTACTTTTTTAGACTTGATAGTAGTAAATTTGGCGATAATACGAGTGACACTACGGTTAAAGTAAATGGAAAAAAATATAAGCTTTGCATCGGTTTAAGAAGTGATGATGGAATTGTGCCAATAGCCGAAGGGGTGCATTATAATGGTGATGCTGGTGATGAGGTAGGCACAGGTGCTTTTGTTGCACAAGTTAGTGATTCTGTGACGTATAATGGTGATGAAATAGATGCAAAAAAGGACTTTGAGGGTAAACCACTTGTTTACTATTTAGTGGATGAAAATGGAAACATAGTATCTGAACTAGATGCTGGTAACTATCAGCTACCAAAGAAGATGATTCAAGCTACGCCTGAGGAAAGAAAGTCAATATGGGGAGCTGTGTGGGATTTGGTTACAGGCGATCCATCTGGTATAGGAAAGATTTTAACACAATCAATAGTAGCTATATTACTTCCACTTGGTGATTCATTTTTACATATGCTTTCTAGAGCAGTTGGAGAAGTTGTAACAATAGACCGAATTGTGTTTGGCGAAGTGAATAAATTAAGCATAGACTTTTTTGATGATTTATCTGAAGGATTTGGTAATTCAAATGTAGTTCCATTAAGAGCACCGCTTGTAGATGTAATAAATGTTTGGTATGGATTTTTCTTAAAAATTGCTATTTTGTTCTATATGACAATATTAGTTTATATGGGACTTAGAATTTTACTTGCAAGTACGGGAAATAAAAAGGCTGAATACAAAACAAGATTGGTTGCATGGACTATGGGTGTAGTTATGCTACTATGCTTTCCGTATGTTATGAAGTATACTATTCAAGCCAATCAGGCTCTTTGTCAATGGATTGGTGTTGAAATTTCAGGTAAGAAAGGAGCATCAAATCCTGGAGGAGATTACAATATTGCAGATGTAAGCTTATATGATATGAGAAAAGATTATGGTAAGTATTCTTTTATCGCAAAAGCAATGGGATATGTGGATTTCAAAGCTTTGGAAGATGGCAATGGAGGTAATACTTTTGGAAATAATGTAATGTTAAGTATAAGATTAGAAGCTCAGATGTGGTATAATCTTCCTCTTACGATAGTATATCTCATCATGTTAGCTCAAACATTAGCTTTGACAATATTATATTATAAACGTGTATTTATGCTTGCCTTTTTGATAACAATTTTTCCTCTTGCTGCAATGTTTTATACACTAAATAAAACTGGCGATTTGAAAGTAAATAGTTTTGGTGAATGGTTTAAGGAATTTGCTGTAAACGTATTTGTACAAGTCTTTCACGCAGTAACATATGTTACTGTTGTTAAAATAGGAATTAGCGCATATAGACTCAATGGAGACTGGATGTTTTTCTTGCTATGTGTACTTTTCCTATTTGAAGGTGAGAAAATTATTAGAGCAATATTTAATGCTAAATCTTCAACAGGAACTATTGGTGATATGGCAATGGCGGGTGCGATGGCTTTTAGTATATTGAAAAAGACGGCGGATACCGCAGGAAAACTTACAAAGGGTAAAGAAGATAAAAGTGACGACGATGATGATTCTAAAAAGGATAAAATAAAAGACAAAGCAAAAGGCGATATGGCGAAAGCCAACCAAGAGGTAAATAAAAATACACAGACTCAAGGCGCAGAGAAAAATGAAGCAGCAGCAAAATTAGCTGCTAAAGGAAATGGTCAAAATGGGGCTTCAGGAGAGCTTGGTACTCATGATGGAAGTGAATCACAAAATTCTGCTGGAGGAAATACTGAAATCAGACTTGGCAGAGAACCTAACACTACTCATGAAGAGTTATATAATAAAGTTAACAAGAGAATTGAAGAAATGGCTTCAACTGGTGCTAGTAAGGTTGGAAAAGTTCTTGCTGGTATTGGTGTAGGTGCAACTAGGTCGATAGTTTCATATACATTTTCTGCTGCTCAGACAAAAGATATGAAGACTGCTGGTGGGGCAATAGGTGCTGGACTTAATGGTGCATCAGCTGGATTTGAAATGGGTGGCAATATTGTTGATTCTATACATAACTCTAGACAAAATAGAATAATTCGTGCTCAGGGTTTGGCACTTGCTGAAGAATATATGAATGGTGATCATGATGATGATTTTGTTATTAATGAAGCCGATGAGCAATTAAGAAAGAAAAAACTAGAAGCATATAGAAAGATAGCTGCAAGAGTTGCAACTGAAAGAGCAAAATATGGTAAAGGGGCAGCTGAAAAAGTTGTTATAAATGAATCATTAGATACAAAATAGAAATGTAGTTTATAAGGAGGTGAGAATAATGAAAAGAATAATCAAATATAGGGTGTTTACAATGATACTTCTCATTGTTCTCATCTTTTCAGAAGCGTCTGTATTTGCAGAGGTTAATCCTCCGGCAGATAAGGTAGCTGGAAGTGGAACACAAAGTGATCCATATGTATTAGATTTTGGAGCATCTTCGTCAAAGCGAATAGTAGTAGATCCAAAAGAAATTCCTTTCTATTTTGTTGTTAAAGGAACAGGAGGAGTAGGTGGAGCTTTCGTAATTGATTACGATGTTGAGACAGGATTAGTTAGTTTCTTACTTGATAGAAGTGTTGATGCTAGCGATGGACCAGAGAAAGCTTCTGTATATGTAACTCAAGCTGGTTATGATACACGCGAGCAACAAATTGGAGTAAAATATAGAGTTGTTTCAGAAAATAAAACAAGTTTTCCTACTTATGATATTCAAGAGATTTTGATGTATAATAATACTGGTAAAAACAAAGCAATAGAAGGTGGAACAACTATTACAGCGAAGCAAAGAAATGGATTTTTAGGTATAGATTTTTTTGCAAAAGATAGATATTCTGTTTTAAGAACTTTAAACTTGTCCAATATGGGATTACAGGCTACCTATAGCGATATGGCGAGAGGTGATATGTATTTCTTTGCTAATCTAGTAGATACTAAACCCCAAATTGATAGATTATTTAGTTCTTCAGGATATACTGCTAGTATTGACGGTAAGTATTGGAAATATAGTAAAAAGGATTTTAGAACAGTAACGATTGGTGACGAGCTAACGCTAGATGATGGTAAAATTGACTTTTCAATTATGTATCGTTTTGGCGGTAAGAGTAACTCTGCTTTAAACGATTCTCAAGCTACTAGTAGGAGTATTGAAGCAATATTTACGAGAATGCTATTGGTTATTGGTGATGACTTTTTATTAAAAATGTTAATCCAGAACCTTTTTGGAAAGGACCTTACAATTAATTCATTAATATTTAATACTTATGAAGACACAAAGCTAGAATTTTATTCTGGAAGTACAAATAAATTAAGTACTTCAATTTCTAATGTAGTAAATACTTGGTATAGCATATTTTCGAGACTTGCGTACATACTTTATGTAATTATTTTGGTTTATATTGGTGTGATGATTATTGCTTCGGCAGGAACTCCAAATCAAGATAAGATGAAAAAGAGTTTGGGAGATTGGTTTGTTGGACTTGCTATAATGCTTGCTGTACCTACTTTTGTTATACCATCGCTAATTAAATTAAATGATGCTTTTGTAAATTTCATGTATAATAAAAATAGTGAACAGGTAACTTCTTATTATTCAGTATATGACAGTGCAGATGATATAATTGGAGGAGATAGTTCGACACTAAGCATAGAAGAACTTTTGAAGAAAAGAAACGAAGAATCTCAGAATTTAGAATTTTCTGAGGAGGAAAAAAAGAAAAAACTAGAAACGGTAAATAGTAAAATCGATAGTTTGAATATAGAGAATGAATATGCAAGAAATTTAGTAAAACAATGGTTTGGTAGTGATGGTTATGAAAATTATAAACATGAGAGAGAAAATGGGCGTTCTGCAGAAGATGCTATGAGTAGAATTTTGAGTTATAAACATTCAGACATTGCACAAGCAGCAATGCGTAGTCCGAATTTTACACAAGACGATTACAACAAAGTTGTACCTTTAATCTGGAATTCTTATCCTGATTCCTATTATAAGAATAAGAATAAGGAAGGTAGAGGACTTACGTATTACAAAAAAAATGATGGTTATTATTATTATATGCTTAATGGTGTGGAACATATTAGTGTTAATACAAACGATCCAAGCAAAGCTATGAGTGAAATATACGGTGTTCTTGAAGAAATATATACCAGTGAAACAAAAATAAATGCAATAGACCAGTTAATAGAGGTTAAGAGTACTGATTTAATGACTGTCATGCGTGCATATGCTGGTGAGTATCAGAGACTAGTTTTTGCAATAGTTTGGTTTTCGTTGTTATTCCAGCTAATAGCTTTAATTTTCATATATTATAAGAGAATATTTGTTATAGCAATTTTAATAGCGATTTTCCCACTTATTATGATATTCTACTGTATAGATAAAATGGCTGATGGTTCAGCACAAACACTTTCGATGTGGTTTAACGAATTACTTTCAAATATTTTTATACAATCAATTCATTGTATAATGTATACAGTACTTGTACAAATGGGATTGGAAATATATAAAGCAGATCCTAGTAACTGGTTTTTATTCTTGGCGGCAATGCTTCTTTTGGTACCAGCAGAAAAGATACTAAGAGAGATATTTGGTCTTGGAGGAACAACTCTTGGAAAGCTTGGTGGCATGGGTATGAAACTAGGTCTTGGAGCAATTGCAGCAGCTAAATTGTTTGGAAAATCTCTTAAAGGACTTGGCAATAAAATTGCAGGAAAACAAGACAAAGCATTCGTTGACAAGATGAATAAGAAATTTGATAAAACTCAACGTAAGCAGAATAGAGCAGACGAAAAAGCTGCTATAAGAGCAAATATAAGAAAAGCCGCTGGAAGAACAGAATTATCTAGGATGGAAAAACTTAGAGAAAAAGCATATAGTACTGCCACTAAAGCAAGAGAATTCAGAGCCAAAAATGCACCTAGAGCTGCAAAGGTTGCAAGAGCAGCCAAAAAAGCAGCAGCTATGGGCGCGGGTGTAGCTTATGGTATTGCTGTTGGTGGTGGTACAGAAGGACTTACTCAGGGAATGCAATTTGCAGATGAACTTATGGGCAGTAAAGGAAAGATGGTGTCTAAAAAGAAAGCTAATATAAAAACAGAATTATCGTCTGCATATAAGAGAAAGGCTGCAAAAGGAAAAGGTAAAAAATAATATTTAGAAAGGAGGCAAATAGTATGAAAAAGAAAATTAGTTATAGAGTAATTTGTATAGCATTGGTAATTAGCATGCTATTTGCCAATTTTAACTTTGTATTTGCGGCAGATGACGACAATAATACGTTGGTTGAACTTCTTGAAAAGATGTTTACTCTTTTTGTAGTGGTTATGGGTAATATATTTAAAAATTTAATATCAATAATGTTAGGTAGCGATCTTTCTATAGATGCGCTGGTATTTGATAGGTACCCCAAAACAACCCTCACATTTTTTAAGAATGATAATGGATACTATAAATTTGGAAGCGGAGACCAAGAAGTAAGTTATGTAAATCCATTATTTGATAGCGGTGGTGCTGATGATGGGCTTAATGAAGTATTTGGCATATTCCAGAAAATTTCAGCAACCATCTATGTTATAATTTTAGTATATATGGGAATTAGAGTTTTATTAATATCTACAGCAGACAAAAAGGCTAAATTTAAGGCACTACTATTTGATTGGGTTAAAGGAATGGCGATATTGTACTTATTCCCTTATGCAATAAGGTATGCAATATTACTAAATCATGCTATTGTTACATATATAGATGCTAATAAGGTAGGTGCTATAGCCGAAAGTTCACCTTCTATAAAAAAATCTGATAATATGTCCTTAGCTGATGTGGAAAATGAAGTAGATACTTCAGGTACTGACTATATGCAAATTATGTATAATGATGCTATAGCAACTTTTAAGCTTGCGCCTGCAATATGCTGGTTTATTATGCTAATTCAAATGGTGCAATTCTGGATTGTATATATAAAACGATTGATTAAAGTTACATTTTTGATAGCCATTTTTCCACTTGTTACGATATCATATGCGATAGACAAGATTGGAGATGGAAAATCTCAAGCATTTGACAATTGGTGGAAAGAGTTCTTGTTAGAGGTATTTATACAGTCTTTCCATGCTATAAATTATGTTGTTGTAATGGGATTGGTTTTTGAGTTTGCAAGTACAAACTGGTTCTTGGCGATTATTGGTACTACATATGTAATAAAGGGTGCCGACATTATAAGATCTTTGTTTGCACAAATGAAAGGCGGTGGCGCTGGCGGACCTATGAATTTAGCGAAGTCTATGATAAAAGCGAGGGCTATTGCATCTGGTGTTAGACAAGTAGGTGGAATGGCTAAAGGAATTATGAAACCGGCAGGCAGAGTTGTTGGATGGGTTCAATTAGGTAGAGACAGAATGCTAGATGCTAGTTATAGAAATTCGGAGGCAAATCTTAATAAAGCAAGAAGACTTAGAGGAGAAACTAGTACAGTACAAGACCTTATTCAGAAAGGCTCTCACGTTACTGTTAAACGTACAAGAGAAGATAACGTTACCTTTCTTAAATCAATTGAAGCTGGTCTATCAGATGAAGATATGAAGAAGGCTATTATGGAATTAAGCCGAATGTCGCAAGCAGATTTGGAAGCTGCGTTAGCAGATATGAGAGGAGGTAGTAGTCCTGATTTTAGAGCTAAGATAGAAGGTCTTGCAAATCTTGGTTGGGCTGCAACAATTTTGACATCACAGAGAAAGAAGGCTAGTAATACAACAATACAACAATCTGTTGATATTTGTATGAAAAATATGACTAATCCAAATGCAACTAAATTGCTTAAAGATTTAGGACTTGATAACAAAGAAAAATTACAAAGTATTGCTGCTCAGCATAGTGTTACTATTGATGAAGACAAGAGACAAGAAAGATTACAAAGGGAAGCAGCTGAAACAGCTTCTATAGAAACTGTAAAAGGAAAAATAGAAGAGATGATTCATGATGAATCAAGAAGAGAGCAAACATTGACAAATATGGAGAATCATATGGGTGTTCTTCTTGGTAATAAAAAATTTGAGGGATTTGATGAAGAACAAATAACAAGAGCAATACGAGAAATGAGAGGATTAGAATCTTCAACAGAAGAAAAGGTTAAAGAGGCAGCAAAGGTCGTTACGAATGGTAGTTTAGGTGAATACAATCTAGAAGAGCTACATAGTAAGACAGAGTATTTAGACAATTTACGTCAGAATGGTACTGAGGATGAAAAGAAATTGGTAAGAGAGGCTTTAAAAGCTACAAATTACTCTTTCGACCAATTTAAGGCTAACCTAGCAGTACAAACGATTAATTATTCTGACACTATTGATGGAGAGCATAGACAAGAATACATTGATTCTGCAATAGATGATTTGCAAGCTATAAAGGATGACAAGAGATATAAAGAAATAATTTCAGGTCTTGAAACGAGTGTTAAAGTAGATGAATTACAAAAAGGATATATACCTGTTGTTACACATAAAGACTATACTCAAGAACAAGAATCAAAGTTGCGTAAAGAGTTTAGAGACTTGTTAAATGATGATAAAATTGATTTGGGAGATGAGTTTGATACTTATAGAGAAAACTATATTTTTGAAGCAAGTGATAAAGGCAGAAATGATTTGGCATTTGGAACTGTTAGAGGCTTATTAACGGGTAAAAAACGTTTAAAACAAAGTCAAAAAGATCTTGAGATTCAGAGAGCTGCTTATGAAGAAGGTAGAAGAAAATATGCGGAACAAAAAGAATTAGAATATGTACAAGGCGTTTTAGAGGAACGCCAAGCTGAATATGAAAGATTGACTGCTAATTTGCATGATAGAATAACAACAAGAGATAAGTATAAATGATGAAAGAAGGGAGGCAAGTAATATTATGAACAAGAAGTTTTTGAAATGTATAGCTAGCATTATGGCTTTTATGATGTTATTTGCCAGTGTTGCGCTTGCAAATAATGAAGATCTATATGATGGCGATGATGATGATGATGAAATTCCAATAGATGTAATCAAAAAGGACGAGAACTTTTCTCAAATAGTAATAACTAAAGATAAATGTGTTGACTTAGATGCTGAATTTGAAGAAGGCTTTTTTGACGATTCTATTTATAAACTTGAAAATGGAGAAAGAAAAAAGGTAAAAGTTTTTGCATATTATTTTACTGTTGAAGAAACAGGAGTGTATTATTGGGATGGTACTGGTAATGTTGCAGTAGAACGGTGGCGAGTTCAATTATTCTGTTGGTGAAAATGGCGATTTAATCTCGGCTACTACGTATGATGAAGTTACCTCTACATTCAATGGTAATGTCATACATTTTGGTGTAAAGAATATATATCAAGGTGTTTCAACACCAGTTTGGGGTTCTAATTCTACAACGCGGAAATGCATATGAAGAAGATAGAAGAACGTTTGAATTAGAGGCTGGTACTACTTATTGTATGTATTTTTTAGAGGAGCAAATAGGAGAAGGCATAGGCGTGTATGAAAAAGATGTTACCGATAATGCTGATACAACAAAAACACGGATATGGTTATTATTATTCTGAAAAATTAGAAAAAGATGATGATGACTCTTTTAGAAAGATTGAAAAAATCTTAGCTGATTTTGTTTTAATTATTGGTAAAAGTATAAATTGGACTTTGTCGGCAGCATTGGGAAGAACTTTGACCCTGGATGATATCGTGTTTAATAGATACGAAGAAATTAGATTGGACTATTTTACTTATGGAATCGATGGTGGAGTCGTACAGAACAAATCCAACATGGTAGAAGCTTTGAAAGCTCCGATAAACAAATGCTATAGTGTATTTACACAAATTGCTATATTCGGATATATAATTATACTTGTGTACGTAGGATTGAGGATGCTTTTAGATTCAACTTCTGCAGATAAAAAGGCTACAGGTAAAACTGCATTTCTTTACTGGTGTACAGGTGTAGTAATTCTTTTTATGTATCCATATATGATGAAGTACATAATTTTAATAGATGATGCGTTAGTTAGTGACATAGGTAGCTATGCACCAAGTGTTAAAACTACTAATTTGGTAAATGACGGTGATGGTGTTTTGGCTAATATGGAGGAAAAATTAAATTATGCTAATATGGCGCAGGATGCTCCGGAGGATTACATGACTCTTCTTGGATATAGAGCGCAGATTACAAGAAGTTTAGGTATTTCTATTGCATATTTGATTATTACTTGGCAATTAGTCATGATGGTTGTTTATTACTATAAGAGAACTTTTATGGTAGGCTTTTTGATTATGGTATTTCCATTTGTGGCGCTTACATACATTATAGATAAACTAAATGATGGTAAATCACAAGCTTTATCTGGTTGGACAAGAGAATTTGTTTTTTGCGTTATGATACAGATTTTCCACGCAGCTGTGTATGTTTTTGTTGTTAATACAATATATGCTACTATAGATTCTGGTGATATAGATACAATTTTAGTTATGATTGCTGCAACATTTATGTTTGAAGGCGAAAACATTATGAAACAAATTTTCGGTGGAAATAAGACTTTGGCTGTTGGAAGTCCTGCACAAAATGCTGTAAAAATGGCTGCACTAGCTGGTTTTGGCCTTAAGACTGCTAAATCAGCTGTTAAGGGAGCTACTACAGGTGCAAAAGTAGTTGGTAGAGTTGGTTTAGGTCTTGGAAGAGGTGCTCGCCACGGTTTTCAAGTGGCTAGAGATACAATAGTTGATGGTAAGGGACATAGATTTGGTACTTTTAAAGATTCATTTAAAAACAATACGGATTTGTATAAAAACTGGAGATTAATTCATGGTGGATTTGGAGAAGTTGCTGATAGAAATATGAAAAATGCTCGTATGGCACAGATCTTACCTTCTTCAGGTAATATAACAGAAAACATTAATGAGACAGCAGAGGCTATTGATTTGATAAATAATGGAAAGACAGTTAAAGATATGGCTGAGGGCTTAGACAAATTACGTGAGTTAATGAAGAGAAAAGGCAGTATGACTGAGCAGGAGAGAAAACAATTTGATGCGATGATGAAAGTATGCAATATTTCTGCTGATCAATTTATTAATATTCAAAATGGTGTTAATATGGCAGCTATAATGGCAGGTAGAAAAGCTGATCCAAAGACAATAAATCAACATTTGAAAATGACAGTTGAATATACTTTTTCTAATCTTAAAGATGATGAAAAGAAGAAAATGGTAAGCAAGGTTTATGCTGCTACTATGTACAATATGAGAGCAGGATATGTGGACAAAGAATTTATAGAAGATGCAGTTAAGAAAGACTGGAATGAGAAGAGAGAAACAGCATATAGGTTTGGAAAAAATGCTAAGTTTAGAAGCGTGAGAGGTACGACTGTTGACTCTGCTGGCTTATCTAATGATATGCAAAAGGCTGCCAGAGGGTATAAGAGACAACTTACTTCAAAGATTAATGGTTATGATAATTTGCCTGATGCTGAAAAGAAAAAGATTGTAGCGGTTACTACTGCAGTATCATATTTTAATATGACAGAAGGCAATCAACTTGAAAGCTTAAAGAAACATATGTCATCTTTAAATCAAGATTTTGGAGCAAATCAACAAGTTATTAAAGATTTTATTAGTTCTAATATTGATATGGATGAAATACAAAAGAGAATACAAACGATGGAACATGTTGAGACTAGAATGGAAGGCATAAGAAAGCAATTTACTGCCAAATATGGTGATAAATTACCTGACAATATGACGAAGGAACAGTTTAATGATCTTATTGAAGGTGTAGCTAAACTTGAACAAATTAATTCGGGTGAATTTTCAGTAGTTGAAGCTGGAAAGGCAATTCAAGCAGTTGATAACGGAGGAGAAATTGCTAAGAAACTTTTAAAAATTTCTAATCTTGATATGGATATTGATTCAATTAAATATTTGCTTGCTCAGGCAATGACTGAAAATTCAAATGGTGTTAGACCTGGTGCTAGTGATCAAGCTAAAGCGGATTATAACCAAGTAATGGGATGGGCTAGAAATACGGTAGATACGATGGTAAATAACGGTGTTAGTCCTACAGAGAAAGATCCTGTTACAAGTATTTACGATATCATTAATGCTGCAAAGTCTAATGGTGGAGTTTCAAACTTTGAAGAATTATATGTTAATTCAACTCCTGGTGCTGCTATTGATACTAAGGTTAATGGAGTTGTTGATAGTACAAAGAAATTTGCTTCTACGATTTTGAAAGAAATAATTGATGCAGATAAAGACAATAAGAGTGTTACAGAACAAGACAAAGCATATGCTAGAATTGCTGATTCTGCTGATGAAAAAGTAGGCAGAGTTCGTCAAGCTTTTAAAAATGCTTGGGAAAGAACAAGTGATGAATATAATACTAAGACTGTCAATGGATACACTTATGAAGAATGGATGGACATGAAAAATGCTGAGTCAAAGGAACGTGTGAATGATGTTATAAAGGGTGCCGGTGAGATTTTTGCAAAGCCTGCTATGGAATTTTTTGGCGGTGTTATAGCTATGGCACTTACTGATGATGGTATGCCGATTGGTGAAGCTGTTACTGGTATGGCAGCAGGTGCTAAAGTAATTGATACGGCTATGGATAATATATCGACAGAATCAAAAGTTAACGCGAAGAAAAAGAAGATTAAAGATAATGTAGAAAAACGTTTGAAAAAAGCTGAAAAGGATATGCTTATTGCAAGAGGTGAGTCTTCAGAAAATAATATTAATGAATTAAGATTAAATTTTATTTCTGGTAATCGTTATGAAAATGCAAATGGTGATTTCCACGTAACTCTTAAAATAATAGCTGAAAATGCAACATATATGAGCATTGGTGAAAATAATTATCTAGGTCCATGGGTAACATATGTAGAAGATTATGATTACGAACTTAAAAACCCTAATGCATCAAATTTGTATGTTAGACTTAGAGATTCTTCTGGTAATATAATTAACTCAAATGTACCACTAAATTAGCTAATATATAGAAAGTTTATTAGAGTATATTAATTATTTATTTGATTAATATACTCTTTGTTTTTGCACAGTATTTTGTCGACAAATTTAAGATATTATGTTAAAATGTTTTAGCGAGGTGAGATAATGGAAAATGATTTGAGTAAAATTGCTTTGATGTCTGGAAAACTTTCAGGCACTAAGACTTTTGAGAGTACTTTAGATGAAAAAGAGTCGCTTGATGATATTGAAACTTTTTTTAAGAATTTTATACATCTTAAAATTATGTTTGGCACAGATAATGAAGTTGTTTATATAAATGACGATCAAGATTTTTTGGAGCATGTGGGTGATATTGAAAAAAGTGAATATATAAGTATTTATCCAAATGAGTCATTTTCTAGGATTTATATAACGACGGATAGTCAAAAGACTTATGTTATAAGAATTAATAAAGTAAGTAGTATTATTATTGCTAAATTTATTTCTAAGGAGATGCCGATTAAATTTTCTCTTAATTCTTTTAATTTTATTAAATGGTGTGTATCGCAGAAGATTGATATGAGAAACATTTATGATATTCCTACATATATTAAGATTTTGACGAATGAGGTTGATCCGTTTAAAAGTATTGAAGATTATATTTGTGAATATACAAGTCATAAGCTTTCGGACGATGACAACGAAGGCAATAGCATTATCATAGGAAACTTTATTTACGGTTTTGGCAAGTTTTTGAATGCGTATGCTATAAAGTTTGGCATAGATGCTGTTTGTAGGCTTATAAACGAAAATAGTTATTATGAGGCTATTATGAATAAGGATACTGAAAACTGTGTTATTAAGTTTTCTTATTCAAATTTGAAACAGGCTATAAGTGAGGTCATAGTAAGTAACGAAGAAAAGTTTAAGGATAAGGCTTACATAGTTTCGCCTCTTGGTAGGATTGCTATTAAATTTGGTCATAATACGAAAAAGCTTATTGAGGAGCTTTACTATGAAGATATAGCTATAACTATTTTAAATGAGCTTTATAATAATAATATTCATGTTGTTTTAGATGATGATGGAATGTATGTTGTGAACTGTAGATATAAGAATATTAATAATGTTTTTTCACTTATTACTGCGATTTTAAATGATATTTTTTATACTATGTTTAATAGAACTTTTGAAGCTGATATAAGATGTGAGGTGAGGGAGTAGTTGCGAAATATTAAATTATTAATTGAATATGATGGTAAGAATTTCGCTGGATGGCAAACTCAGCCTGGCAAGGAAAGTGTGCAAGGTGAGATTGAATCTGCAATTTCTGCTATTACGGGAGAGAATATTGAGCTTATAGGTTCTGGTAGGACTGATGCTGGTGTGCATGCTCTTGGGCAAGTAGCTAATTTTCATACTAATTCTAATATTGAGATTTCTAAGTTTCCTTATGCGATTAATTCGAAACTTAAGAAGAGTATTGTTGTTAAAGGTGCTGAAGAAGTTGATGATAGATTTCATGCTAGGTATAATTGCAAAGGAAAGACGTATTTGTATGTTATAAATAATAATGAGTTTCCTTCTGCTTTGAATAGGTATAGGGAGTTTCATATGCCGGGTAAGTTAAATGTTGATGATATGAAAAAAGCATTAGCTTTTTTTGAAGGGACTCATGATTTTAAAGGGTTTATGTCTTCGGGTGGTAATAAGAGAAAGACGACGGTTAGGACCCTAACTAAGTGCAAGCTTTTTGAGAAAGATGGAATTATTAGTGTTGAATTATCTGGAGATGGATTTCTGTATAATATGGTTAGGATTATTTGTGGGACGATTGTTGATGTTGGACTTGGAAAGATTTCAGCTTGCGATATTCCTAAAATTATTGATTCTGGGGATAGGACTAGGGCTGGAAAAACTCTTCCAGGACAGGGGCTTTATTTGAAAGAAGTCAGGTATTAGGATGAGAGGAAAAACTCAATAATAAAAAAATTGTGAGTGTGTGACTTTTGATAAAACTTTTATCCGCTAGGTTTTGTCAAGGTAGTATGGCTAAAGCCATCTCCACCTTGACAAAAAAACGCTACTAAAAGTATTATCAAAAGTCACACACTCATAATTTTTTTATTATTGAGTTTTTTTATGAGACCGTTTGCGAGACCGTTTGCGATTGGAGTTGATATTGAGTGTATTGACTGTCTGGAAGTTTTTCGAATGTTGTTGTGAAGGTTTTTTGTTCTACCACTTCTCCATCTTGTTTCTTTTGTGCTGTACATTCTATGGTGTAGGTGTCATCGTTTTTGTAAATGTGATTTATGTTTGTTATTTCGTATTTGGCGAATTCTATAGGTACTAGGAAGTATCTTTCGTTTTCGCTATCATATACGTATAATGAATTTTCTATTTGGATTGGTGCTTCTACGGTTACTCCTGTAAGTGCATATATGATATCGTGTAGTTCGTTTTGATTAACGTATTCGTATAGTTCACCTTCTTGTGTTTCGTTCATGTAGTTTTTCTGACTTGCAAAGTCCATTGATACTTCTAAAAGTTTATCTGCAGAGTAGTTTTCTCTTTCGAAGTTTTCTAAGTTTAGTAGAAGTTCAAGGTTTGAATCTGCAACAATTTTTTGTATTTCAGCAGTGTCTTTTATTTCGTTTTTGCTTAAGCATATGAGTGCAACTAGTATTACTATGAAAACTATAGGTAGTGCTATGAATATTAATGTCTTTTTTTTCATTTTTTCCTCCGTATAAATAAATTTGGTGGAGATGAGGAGAGTTGAACTCCTGTCCAAAAATTTTTCCACATAAATTTCTCCGAGTGCAGTTTATCTTAATAGTTTCCTCACTTCATTCTAGATAAACAAAACGTAAAATGAGTAGTTTCTAAATTACCCACTATTCCAGAAACGAGAATAGTTTTGTTTCCACTTTGTTTGACGCCTTATTTTAACCAAGTGGCACATTAAAATAAAACGAAGCCGCGCTTAGGCAGCTAAAGCAACTTTATTGTTGTTAATTATTTTTTCTCTCGCATTTTTTAGATGGCCAAGCGAGAATCCATCACTCGCTATTTATGCTTCCTAATTTCTGTCGAAACCAATGCATCCCCAGAAACTATTTATATTATAGCAAATTTAGTTTTTTTAATCAAGAGAAGGTGGTGCAAAAATTTTTTTAACTAGAAATGTAACTAAATCATGATTTTTTGTTTGTGGTCTTTTCTGAAAAGGCATTTTATGATAGAATACAAATATAGATTTTGCAAGGAGGGGATTTTTATTGTCTAGTGATAATGTTTTACATATAAAAGGTACTCTTAAAAGAAGAAAAAATGATATTAGAAAGTCAAAGGTTATGCATTTCTTGGCTTGTGGAATTGTTGTCGCTGCAGGAGCTGCAGGGATTGTTTTTGCACACTCTCAAAAGACGGTTGATACTTATTTTGCAAAAACGGAATCTTTAAATAGTGGATTTAAGGAGTTAGAAGATAAAAGAAGTGAATTAGAAATTGCTAAAAATGATGTTGAAAATCAAAGACAAGAATTAGTTGAAGAACAAGAACGTATTCTTTCTGAAGCAGAGCTTGTCGCACAAAATAATGAAAAACTTATAAAAGAAAATATTAATTTGCAAAACACTTTGCTTAAAGCTGCAGCAAGTGGTATAACACCTCAAAATTATACTATTCCAGAGGACTCTGATTCGGCTGTTGATTATTCTAAGTTAGAGTATGTTGGTGAGTTTGAAGGAACTGCGTATACTCCAAGTCCAGAAGAATGTAGTAATAGTTTGGGATATACTGCGTCTGGAAAACCAATTGTTCCAGGTGTTTCTATTGCTGTTGATTCTAAGTATTGGAAGTTAGGTACTAAGTTTTATATAGAAGGTCTTGGATATGTTGTTGCGATGGATACTGGTAGTGCTGTAAAAGGCAAGTATCGTTTTGATTATGCTGTATTTGATAGATCATTTGCTTTAAAACTTGGAAGGCAAAAATGGAAAGTTTATTTGGTAACGGAAGATTAATTTAAATTTTTGTTTTATTTTAATTTTGAAAATGATATAATCTTTTTGTTGGAATTTTTATCTTGTTCATCGATTAATATCGAAGGAGGGAGCATTATGAATAAGCGGACGTATGATAAAGCGATTAGAATGATGCAAAAAGGTCAGTATACTCTCTCAGAACTTGGTATTATGCCGAAAGATATTATCTATATCAAGAATCTTGAGAATAATGTTAAGATGCACTACGACCCTCGGAAGGAGGACTACGTGTATTATTTAGCACCTTATGATGATATGGCTTATATTGTTATTTCAGAAGCTTCTAGTGAACCTGAAACAGTGAAGATTTTGGAGATGTCTGATATTCATACTGGGTGTAAAACTTTTGATGAAAAGTCTCTTAGAACTTATCTTGAAAAGGCTGTCAAAAATGGCACTCAGTATGTGCATATTGCTGGGGATTTGTTTGATGGCAATGGTGTATATCGTGGTCATGAAAAAAATCTTAGATATCATCTTGCTAAAGAACAGATTGATAAACTTTATTCTATTCTTTGCGAGTATGATCTTTGGTATATTGCTACTATCGGAAATCATGATGAATCTTTTTGCACTCATGGTGGTGTCGATCCTGTTTCTGTTTTGGAAGAGAGGATGGCAAGAAGTGGTAGACGTTTTACCTATCTCAATGCTTTCGAAGGAAATATTGTTTATAAGGGAGTTGTGTTTAGACTTATTCATCTTAAAGGGAATATGAGTAAATCTAAATCATATCCGCCACAAAGATATCTTGGCAACGTGCTTAGAAGCAATTTTAATAACGTGATACTTGGTGGTAAAGAGTATAATATTCGTTCTATTAATGCTGGACATTTTCATGTTCAGTATTCGCTTAATCTTGCAGGCATATTTTCTGTGATGCCTGGTAATTTCCAATATGATGCAGACTATACAAAACGAATGGGCATAACCGGAAATACGGGTGCAGCATTTGTTACAGTAACTATTCAAAACGAAAAAATAATCGAGTATGAGCTCGAAATGTAAAGGGGGTCAGAACTATGAATCCTAACGAATTCTTTGACTGTCCTCGGATTTATAAAGCACTTGATATGATGAGAAAAGGTAGAGTTTGCATTGATGAATTGGACATCACAGTAGAAGAAATTTCAAAACTTATTGAACTTGGAATTAATATAGTAAATGTTCCTAAAACAAATATTTACTACATTGATTCGAATAATTCGGAAAGTATGTACGAAATCGTAAGTCTCAAGAGTCGTGAAAGAAGACTTGTTCGCTGGGTTGAGGCTGGAGCATTATATGCTGGACACAGAACTTTTGATAAAGAAGCATTCGAATACTTTTTAAGTGAAGCAGTAAGAAGAGGATATGAAGAAGTACACTTTTCTGGAGATTTGTGTGCTGGTCCGCCTCCCAAAGCTAAGCGTAACAAGCAGAGCGAATGGGTGTATTGGACTCATGAAAAAAGTTTTGAACAAGCAGAACTTATCGTTAATATTTTGAAGAAATTTCCCACACTTCGTTACTATGCAATTCACGGAGTGAACGAAGTTGCATTCGAGAAAACAGAACTTAATCCACTTATCTTAGTGCAAAGAGATCTTAAAAGCGAAAACATTGAATTCAATTACAAGCCGACAGCAACTTTAAATCTAGTTACGGCAGGAATTGTACAGCGAATCGTTTATCTTGAAAAACGCAGAAGCTATACGGTTTCCTATCAGTCCGAATTCTATATGGATGAGCAATATGCGAAGATGGTAGATAATGTTGTAATTAAAGGCAAAGACTATAAGCTTATGTTCGTTCAATTTGGTGGTGCGATGGAAAACTCACTTAACAAAAATGGTAATAACACACATCCAATTTATATGACTACAAATTCAGGTTTCATTCGTGACACTACTGGCGCATTCCATTCGGCAACAACCTATCCATCAATTCGTTTTTGCGACGCATGGATTCAAAATGGTTCCTTAGTTGAAACTTTTAAAACAAGTATATGTGTAAAGTAACAGAAGGTGTTTTCTCTTTTTTGAGAAAACACCTTTTATCTTATGAGGCACATATTTTCTAGAAATTTAAAAAGCTGAGTTATGAGGTCTGATAATACTTTTAGTAGCGTTTTTTGTCAAGGTGGAGATTGCGAAGCAATACTACCTTGACAAACGTAGCGGATAAAAGTATTATCAGAACTCATAACTCAGCTTTTTAAATTTCAATCGCAACAATTTGTGAAATTTTAAGGCCTTTTACAAATTTAATTGCAATTTCATTTTACGAGTAGTAGAATAAATTTGTAACTTTATATTATGGGGGTAATATTTTGAAAAACAAATTTTGGGTATTGCTATTTGTTTTAATGATGCTATCTAATATAGTACTTGCAAGTGGCGAAATTCCAGCAGGAAACTCTGAAGAAAAAATCAATTTAAATGCAACATATAGAGATACAGTCAAATCATTTAAAGGCACAGTTGTTGTTGCGGGAGAAAAATACATAGAAGAAGACGAATGGTCAAAAGAAGTTACACCTTACCAAGACGTTAGGGTTAAAATAGATCAAGACGGATATTTTAAAATAGTAGATGTCAAATACCAACTTTCATATTATTTAGGTTCAGTTATTCCGGCAGATCCACTTAATGTTGGAGATAAAGTATATGTTTCAATTTCTTACGATTCAAATGGTGGAATAGAGAGCACATATGTAGAATATATTAATAATGAGCGTTTTTTAGTTGCGATGATTATTTTATATTCAGGTGCTATCGTATTGATTGGTGGAATGAAAGGTGTTAGAGCTTTAGTTGGACTTATAATTACAGTACTTGCTGTATTTTTTATAATGGTTCCACTTATATATGATGGATATGATTCGATATTAGTAACAGTTCTTACAAGCATTGGAATTATTGCAATAACCTTTATTATAGTTAGCGGTTTTACAAAACAAACTTTAGCAGCATCACTTGGAACTGCTGGTGGAATAATTGTTGCTGGAATATTTGCTATAGTATTTGGTAATCTTATGAAATTAACAGGTGCTTGTGAAGATTCACTTCAACTTAGTATGATTGAAGGTGGAAGCAGATTCAATTTTGAAAACATTATGATTTCTGGTATTATAGTTGGTGCTTTAGGCGCTTGTATGGATGTTGGAATGTCTATTGCCTCAGCACTTCATGAACTTAGTGTTGAAGGAAATGGAATGACAATAAAAAAACTTATTAGGTCAGGAATGAATATTGGTAAAGATGTAATGGGAACGATGACAAACACACTTATTTTAGCTTATGTAGGTAGTTCACTTACAGTAATACTTATGCTTAAAGGATATGGCTTTGAAGCATATCAGATAGCTAATAATACTCAGCTTGTTTTAGAAGAGGTTGTTAGAGCTATAGCAGGAAGTTTTGGACTTGTAATTACAATACCGATAACAACTTTAGTTAGTTCGGTTTTGATGGGAAAAAGGGAGAGTGATTTGATTGGAAAATAGAAATAGAGGAGTAATAACAACTACAGTTATAGCACTTGCAACTGCTGCTATTGTTTTTGTTGCAACATCATCGTATTATATTAATAATGTCACGATAGGAAAAAGTAATGACACTTATGAAAGTGATGAAAATTTTACTAAATTAAAAAATGTTTTAGGTTTAGTAAAAAAAGATTTTTTGTTTGATGATTATACTATGGAAAAACTTGAGGATGGAGCTATTAGAGGAATGTTAAATTCTTTAGGAGATCCATATACGTCTTATTTTAATGTTTCGCAAGCAGAGAGTTTTTTGACAGAAACTGATGGCGAATATGAAGGTGTTGGTATGTATATTACTTTTGGAACAGACATCGAATGGCCAATGGTTTTAAGTCCTATTAAAGGTTCTCCAGCTTATGAGGCTGGTGTTAAAGCAGGCGATTATATATATGCCATAGATGGAGTTGAAATTAATTCTGAATCTACTTTAGAAGAAGTTGCACATAAACTAAAAGGTGCAGCTAATTCAAAAGTATCGGTTACTTTTGTAAGATATGATGAAGATAAAAAACAAGAAAAATTTACACTTGAATTAGAAAGAAGAAAAGTAACGATTTCTACATTTGACTATGAAGTAAAAGATGGAAATATAGGTTATATGAAATTTGATTCTTTTGACGAAGGTGCTGATGTTAAGTTTTTAGCAGCATATAAAGAATTAGTAAATGAGAAGAAAGTTAAAGGTATAATTATAGATTTAAGAGATAATCCTGGTGGACTTTTAACTACTGCTTTAAATATCGCAGATAGACTTGTTCCAAATGGAATAATAACATACACTGTAGATAAAGAAGGAAGGAAAGAAATTAAATATTCAGATTCTAGAACAACTGAAGTTCCTCTTGTTGTGTTAATTAATGAAAACTCTGCAAGTGCATCTGAAATTTTATCTGCTGCAATAAAAGATTATGGTGTAGGAAAGATTGTAGGAAAAACTTCTTATGGTAAAGGTCTTGTTCAAGAATTTGTTTCTTTAGGTGATGGCACATATGTTAAATTAACGATTTCTGAGTATTTCTCACCAAAAGGGACTAAGATAAATAAGATTGGTGTTACACCTGATTACGAAATTGAAGATAACAAAGACACTACAGAAGATGAGCAATTAATAAAAGCTTTAGAAGTAATTAAAAATTTTTAGGAATAGTTTGACTTTATATTTTTAGTATGATAAACTTTAAATAAATTATGGATTTATGCTGTAATTTAGTACTAAAGAAAGTGGGAGGAAAAAGTAATGGAAAGAGGAAAAGTTAAATGGTTTAATGCTGAGAAAGGTTTCGGATTTATCGAGAGAGAAAATGGAAATGACGTATTCGTTCATTTTTCAGCAATTGCAATGGATGGTTACAAAACTTTAGAAGAAGGAACAGAAGTTCAATTCGACATTGTTGAAGGAATGAAAGGCGCACAAGCTTCTAATGTTACACCTATAGCAACAGTGTAGATTTTATATAAACCACGAAATTTAAAAGACCTCGCAAAATTTGCGAGGCTTTTTCTTACGATAAATTTTTCTATTATATTATCTTTTTGTTACTTGTGTAAGCTATGTTATTGTTATGAAAACTTATAGGTGTTCAAATTGAGAAGTGAAAATATTCACGGAGTTAGTTTGGATGATTTTCAGAACTTTAATATGTTTATAGAATGTTAGAAGAATTAAAAAGAAAGGAGAAGTATGATTTAGGTTAGTAAATCATGCGAAAGAATTTATGTCAGATAAATTAATTAAATTTTTAGCACATGTAGATATGGTTAAAATCTCATGTGCAGAGACAACTGAATTAGTAGAAGAAGCAAGAAAAATTCATGGATTAAATCCAACACCTACTGCAGCTTTAGGTAGATTACTTACTATGTCTGCTTTAATGGGAACAATGCTAAAGGGTGAAAATGAAAAGGTAACACTTCAAATATTAGGTGACGGTCCTTTAGGTTCTATGCTTGCTATAGGAAACAGTAAGGGTGAAGTTAAGGGTTACGTTTCTAATCCGATGGCAGAGGCCCCATTAAATTCTATTGGGAAACTTAATGTTTCTGGGATTGTTGGTAAAGGGCAATTAAATGTTATGAAAGATATAGGATTAAAAGAGCCTTATGTTGGAAACGTTCCTTTGCAAACTGGTGAGATTGCTGAAGATTTTGCATATTATTATGCTGTTTCTGAGCAGATTCCAACTGCTGTTATGCTTGGCGTTTTAGTAAATAAAGATGGAAGTGTAAAAAGAGCTGGTGGATGTGTAATTCAAATAATGCCAGACACACCGGAGCAAATTATTAAATTAATAGAAGATAGATTAAAAGAATCTCCATCTATAACAGAGATGCTTGAAAAAAATATGTCTTTAGAAGAAATTGCAAAGTATGTATCTGATGATTTAAATACATATGTAGTAGATGAATGTGTTCCTAAGTATATTTGTGATTGCTCAAAAGAAAGAATTGAAAGAGCTTTGTTTAGTATGGGAAAGAAAGATATATTAGAGCTTTCTAATGATGAAATTACAGAAGTTACATGTCATTTTTGCAATAAGAAATATCATTTTACTAAAGATGAAATTTTAAAACTTGTGGATTTGAAAAAAGATTAATTTGAAAGTTTTCATTCTTTGTTTGGAAAGTGCTAGTCTTGTTGCACAAATGACTCTTGAAATATTTTATGTTTTGTTGTAATATTTTATTAGGGAGTTGATATTATGAATGCTAGAGACAGAAAAAAACTGATTATAATTGTTTGTACAATCCTAAGTATTATGTTTATATATATTGTTGTTAGTACCATATTGAATAGAGGTAATAGAAATATTTCCTCAAACTCTGATGAAACATTTATTTCAAATTCAGACAGAAGTTCATATGAGTTTTCCGAAACTTTAAATTTAGAAGTAGCTTCAGGTGTGAATGAAGAAACTAAATCAACAACTGACCAGCCTGATTTTGGGGTGTTTAGTGAATTTTATGACGATGTTGATATTAAGCAGGTTGATGATACTATCGTAATGGAGGTTCCTAGTGGTGGTTATATGACCATTGCTTTATATTGGATAGATGATGGACTTGCACAAAAAATTAAAGAACCAGATTTTGGAAATATAGAAAAATTTTTCTTAAATCCGGATGAAAGTATTACTGCTAATTATTTTGGCGTGACTTTAAAAGATATGAAAAAATACATGAATGAACTTTCTGCTTTAGGCTTTAGTGATGTTGTTTTAGACAATCAAAATAAGAAAAAAGATTTTTATTATTACTCTGCAAAAAACAAGGATGGAGTAAGAGTCACTTTAAATTATGAAAAAGGAAACTTTTCGATTAGTGTTTTTGAATAAGTATAAAAAAGACTTGGCATTTTAGATACCAAGTCTTTTTGTTTATTATTTTTTATCTATCCAATTTTTCCCGTCTATTATTCTTGCTGCGAGCATCGAAGCACTAGAGTCACCGACTACATTAAGCAGGGTAGCAGGCGGGTCTATAATCGTTGCTATTATTGTAAGTATTGGTAGTGTATATACTGGATATCCCATCATTGTAAGTATCATCATTTCAGATATTGTACCACCACCTATTGGAATGGCTGCAACAAATAAAGTCGCGATTAATGATACTAGTAGGATTTGCATAAAACCTCCCAGTGTGTATATAGGTGTTCCAAATATACATACAAGGAACATTACTTTAAATACAGATCCTATTATTGAACCATCTTTGTGAAAACTTGTTCCAAGTGGAATTATTGTTTCGCAAATGTCATCTGATACTCCGATGTCTCTTGCAGCTTTTATATTTACTGGTATTGAAGCTGCGCTAGAGCAAGTTGCAAGCGACGTTATGGTTGCTGGTAATATGTTTTTCCAAAATGCTTTCACACCTTTTTTGCCAGCTGCGATAAAAGCATAGATTGTGTACATTATAAAGTAAAACGCAAAAGCCACTAATGTATATACTATAAATGTTTTTGCATATCCTATAGCAATGGATGCTCCAAATGTTCCTGTAAGTACTGCAAAGTAGCAACCCAAACCTATTGGTGCGTAGTACATTACGATGTTTAGTAAGGACATGATTACGTTCATAAATGATTCTAAAGTGTCTAATGCTAATTTGCCTTTTTCTCCAGATCTTTTTATAGCTATGCCAAATAGGATTGCAAATACTATTATGGCAAGTAAGTTATCTCGCGATAGTAGTTTTGAAAAATCGTTTACTGTTAGGGCGGATAAAAATCTAGATAAAAGGGTCATGTCTTCGTCTGTTTCGGTAGTAGCCTCAAGTGTCGTATCGAGTGCAGTATGTATTTTTTCGCTATCTTCGATATTTACTAGTTTAATAGGGTATGTAACTAGCATACCTACTAGTACTGCAACGAGTGACATGATAATGAAAACTAGTACAGTTGTACCAAGTATTTTGCCAAGTCTTTTTGGCTGAGATATTTTTGCGATGGAAGTTGTGATTGTTAAGAAAATTAGAGGTACTATTATAACTAGCAAGAGATTCAAGAATAAATCTCCAAATGGTGCAAGTACTGTCACTTTTTCTCCAAATACAATTCCTGCGATCGCCCCTATAATTATACTGGCGAGTAAGATTAACGTTTGCTTATAATTCGCTAAAAACGTTTTCATAATTTAAAACCTCCTTTATTTAGTTTTATGCCTACATTATATAATATATTAAATTTGTTTGGCAATATGATAACAAGATTTTTGAGGTTAAAAAATCCAGATAAGTAAATAAACTTATCTGGATATGAAATAGTCCAACTTTGATATGTAGTTACTTTGAACGATAAATCATGCAGGTAATAACACCGCTATCTACATAAGTGTAGATTTTTATAGTATACGAATTATCATTTTTAAATTTAAAGTCTTGATTTGCTGTCCAACTAATGGTAGCGTCTTCGCCATCTTCAACATAAGAAACTGATTTGGAATGATGATGATGCTCCACTATTTGAATGTCTGAACCGTAATATTGAGCGTCACATACACTTTGATAAAGGGTTGTAGCTAGCTGGCATACGCCTCCACCGTAGCCAGTAACTGTTTCTGTGCCAAATGGAGTTTTTTTATATTCAGGAGCTTCATAGTAGCCACCAGCTTTGGTGATAGGACCAATCATCTCCAAAAGTGAAAAGGTTTCTCCGCTTCGAATAGTGTGTTCGTTAATTAAGCTAGCGCTTTTCTGAATGTTTTTTACTCGGCCGGTTTGGCTAGAAGATGTCGAAAATTTCGTCGAGTATATGCCAATGACAAATTCTTTTGAAATCTCTTTGGTTTTCAAATAGTCAGAGTGTACGTAGCCTACAGTGTTTTTGTATTCAACTTTGTACCATTTTTCAGAAGTATCAAGTACTTTTATGACAGTACCTTTGGGAATAGTTGAGTAAGCCTTGTATGAAGTATCTGGTCCTTTTCTAAAGTTTACGGTAGCTGTTGCTAGTGCAACGCAAGTGTAATCTTCAACATCTACGTATCTTTTTGCGACATAGCCAGTGAGATTGGAAGTAGTCACGAGATACCAATCGTTATACTCATCAAGGATTTCAACTTCTGTTCCATAGTCTAGCCGTGAAATAATATTATCGTCTGCAATTCGAGGAGTTGAGCGAAAATTCACGTTGTCTCCAATTATGATATTGGATGCAGCCTTAGTGAAGTGGGGGACAAGGAATACGGTAATTACCATCAGGAAAGCACAGAGAAGTTTTTTATTCATAGATTCCCCTCCTTTTATATTTATAATATTTAGTGTTATGTGCAAGATTATAGCATAGATATTGAAAATAGTCAAATTTAGGCGGGTTGCAATGGTATAAGATGAATTTTAATATAAATAAGAAATTCCCCTTTGTATTGCTACTAAGGGGAAAATGGTGCACCCGAAGGGAATCGAACCCCCGACCTCTCCCTTAGGAGGGGAGCGCTCTATCCTACTGAGCTACGAATGCATATTACATTTGCGATTATATTACTTTAAGCGACTTTTTTCAAGATATACTTGATTTTTTTTGAAATTCTTGTATAATAATATTTGGTATTGATGCACCCGTAGCTCAATTGGATAGAGTATTTGGCTACGAACCAAAAGGTTGGGGGTTCGATTCCCTTCGGGTCTAAAATACTTGACAGAATTTGCTATTTTAAGTATAATATCTTTTGTGTCGAATAAATGCACCACTAGCTCAGTTGGTAGAGCAACTGACTCTTAATCAGTGGGTCCGGGGTTCGAATCCCCGGTGGTGCACCATTTTAAGAATCTAGTTATATCTTAAATAGCTAGATTTTTATTTTTAATCACAGAAAAATAATCTTTTGGTAAGGGTGTTATTATGGATGAAAAATATATGCGTGCGGCGATTCGTGAGGCTAAAAAGGCTTATGATAAAGAAGAAGTGCCGATAGGTGCAGTTATAGTTAAAGATGGAAAAATTATTGCACGTGCACATAATTTAAGAGAATCTTCAAAACAAGCTTGTGCACATGCTGAAATTTTAGCAATACAAAAAGCTTGTAAAAAGTTTGATGCTTGGAGATTGGAAGATTGTGACATGTATGTTACATTAGAACCTTGCCCTATGTGTGCGGGAGCGATTATTAATGCCAGGATTAAAAATTTGTATTTTGGCGCACTGGAGCCCAAAAGCGGTGCGGCAGGATCTAAACTTAATTTGTTTTCAGATTATAAGTTTAATCATAGTGTGAATGTTGTATCAGGTGTTTTGGAAGATGAATGTGTGACTTTGCTGAAAGATTTTTTTAAAATGTTAAGAAATAGAAAAATAGATATTGACTAAATACATTATAGTTAGTATACTAATGATTAGGATACTAACTATTTTGAAATGGAGGGAGAATAAATGGATATCGATTTAATGGAATGTTTTAGAAAAGTTACACAAGCATCTTATGCTAATGTTGAAGAAAGACTATCTAAATACGGATTAGTAAAGGGACAAGCTAATTTGCTTGTAGCTATTAGAGATAATGATGGCTGTACACAAAAGTTTTTGGCAGATTTGTTTGGGGTGAAATATTCGTCAATGAGTGAAAGACTAAATAAATTAGAGGAACTTGGATATATTGAAAGATATGTCGATGAAACTAATTCAAAGTACAAAAGAATATGCATAACTTCAAATGGAAAATCAGCTGCTACTCAATGTAGAAGGATACAAAATGATTTTAATTCTACACTATATAATGGATTTTCGAAAAAAGATTTAAAACAGTTTGAAG
>ERZ825670.1056-NODE-1056-length-32654-cov-45.003068_pt1 | contig 32654 bp, 24 predicted proteins | sample MGYA00519929_ERZ825670 | MGnify/ENA primary metagenome ERZ825670 (study PRJEB31778, sample SAMEA3449207) | human gut metagenome | biome: human gut; feature: human-associated habitat; material: faeces | place: United Kingdom | collected 2010/2012 ...
TGTACACGACATGCGACGAGACCGACCACCCGCACTTCTACCTGGCGATGACCAAGGCCAAGGTGCAGCCCGGCAAGAAGGTCATCACGGGACCGGCCTACCTGGTCATGGAGGATGTGCCGATCTACTTTCTCGGCATCCCCTACGGCTTCTTCCCGATCAACATGGGCCCCAAGTCGGGTCTGCTGATGCCCTCCTACGGCGAGGACGGCACGCGCGGCTTCTTCCTGCGCGACCTGGGCTACTACATCACGCTGGGCGACTACGCCGACCTGGCCGTCCGCGGCGGCTTCTACACGCTCGGTTCGTGGGAGGCCTCGGCCGCCTCGCGCTACATCAAGCGCTACAAGTACAGCGGCAGCTTCAACATCCAGTACTCGAACATCAAGACCGGCGAGAAGGGCGAACCCGACTACCTCAAGCAGAGCAACTTCCGCGTGCAGTGGACCCACTCGCAGGATGCCAAGGCCAACCCCGGCTCGACCTTCTCCGCGTCGGTGAACTTCGCCACGAGCGGCTACAACCGCTACTCGGCCAACACGCTCAACGACATTCTCTCGACGCAGACCAACTCGTCGATCTCCTACTCGAAGAGCTGGACCGGCACCCCCTTCTCGCTGTCGGCCAACATGGCCATCTCGCAGAACTCCTCGAACCAGTCGATCTCGCTGACCCTCCCGACGGTGGTCTTCAACGTCTCGCGCATCTACCCCTTCAAGCGCAAGGAGAAGACGGGCAAGGACCGCTGGTACGAGAAGATTTCGATGCAGTACACGGGCAAGATGACCAACTCGGTGACCACGACCGAGAGCGAGATCTTCACCAAAAAGACGCTCGAGAACATGAAGAACGGCATCGAACACTCGATTCCGGTCTCGGCGTCGTTCAACGTCTTCAACTACATCAACCTCTCGCCGTCGTTCAACTACAACGAGAAGTGGTTCTTCAAGAAGGTCGAGTACGAATGGAACCCGATGACCAACAAGGTCGACACGATGGCCAACGAGTACGGCTTCTACCGGCTCTACAACTACAGCATGAGCGTCTCGGCCTCGACGACCGTCTACGGCATGTACGACTTCACGAAGAAGAAGCGCGACCGCAAGATCCAGGCCATCCGCCACGTGCTGACCCCCTCGATCGGCTTCTCCTACACGCCCGACTTCGGCGACTTCAAGTACGGCTACTACAAGTCGCTGCAGCGCGACTCGCTCGGCACGACGCAGACCTACTCGCCCTATGCGCAGAACGCCTACAGCGTGCCGTCGTCGGGCCGGGCCATGTCGATGAACTTCTCGCTCTCGCAGAACCTCGAGATGAAGGTGCTCTCGAAGCGCGACACTTCGGGCGTAAAGAAGATCAAGCTCATCGACGAGCTGCGCATCAGCGGATCATACAACTTCCTGGCCGACTCGATGCGGCTCTCGACGATCCCGATCTCGTTCCGCACGACGCTCTTCGGCAACTTCGGCATCAACCTCTCGGCGACGCTCGACCCCTACCGGCTGACACCCGACGGCAAGCGCATCAACAAGCTCTTCTTCCCGGGACGTATCGTCTCGACGGGCTGGTCGTTCGGCTATACGTTCAAGTCGCGCGACGATCGCTCGCAGACGGCCATCAACGACATCACGTCGATCCCGCCGGAGTACATGAACCCCTTCTACGACCCCTACGGCACGATGGACCCCGTGTTGCGACGACAATACATGGCCCAAACCTACTACGACTTCTCGCTGCCGTGGAACTTCGGCTTCAACTATACGGTCAACTACTCGATCACGACGGGCAACTACCCGCCCAAGGGCTACAAGAAGAACGTCACGCAGACGGTCGGTTTCAACGGCTCGCTCAACCTCACGCCCAAGATGGGCATCACGTTCCAGGGCGGTTACGACATCAAGGCCAACCGCCTGACCACCTCGTCGGTCTCGATCACGCGCGACCTGCACTGCTGGCAGATGTCCTTCTCGTGGATTCCGTTCGGCACCTACCGCTCGTGGAGTTTCAACATCGGCGTCAAGGCCGCGTCGCTCTCCGACCTGAAGTACGACAAGTCGCAGTCCATGTACGAAAACATGTACTGACACGCCGCGAGCCTCTTCGCGCCCGTCCATCCCGCACACTCCCGTTTCCGAGCGCACACCCGTCTCGGCCTGCCCGTCTCGGCACGTCCGTTTCGCACGTCACCGTTTTCACTCGCCCCCGTTTCCGGGCGCCTGCCTCTTTCCGCTCGCTACCCATACCTATTTGTATATACGGACAACGATCGCCCGTCGCCCGGCTGCCTTAACAACCCGAACAACCCTGACGGCCTGCTCCCCCGGACACCAGCGTCTCCGCCTTGTCCGCAACCGTGCCGGCGCAGGCCCGACTTCCGACACTTCACGCAACGTACAGCCGACGCGCGCATGCCCGCTGCCTCCGCAACGTACATCCGCCCCACGCCGGCCCGGAAACAGCCCCCTCCCGCAACGTACAACCACCCTGCCCGGCCCCCGGAGACAGCCGTCGCAGGCAACGTATTGACAGCCTCTTCTGCACGTTTGTACCGCTCCGCAACCCGTGCGGAACATCCCGTCGGACGAACAACGCATAACACGAGCCCGGAAACACACCCCCATTTTGTAAATGTCATACGAATTTATACGTTTTTTAATAGCGATATTGTACAAAATTTATTAGTTTTGTATATTCAAGATTTCAGCACGCACTGAAAAAACGGAACATACACCATCAAAAAAGTAAAATTATGAAAAAACCTATCCTCAACACGCGGGGGGGGGAATTTGACTATTCCGCCCCGACACTTGAAATCCTCTCCGTCACGGTGGAGCAGGGTTTCGCAGCGACAAGTCCTTCGTGGGAAGACTACGGCGACTACGGGTTCGCCGGAGACGATCTCATGGATGACGATTATTACGATTACGGAGACTTTTAAATCCTTACGGCCATGAAAAATCTTTACAAATACCTGTTGGCCGTCGCTACCGTAGCCATGGCCTTTACGTCCTGCTCGAAGGACGAAATTTCCGATCCCTCGATCGAGGCACAAAAGGTTACCTTTACGGTCACCTCGGGCAGCGATCTTGAGACGGCACCCGCCTCCCGAACGGAATTCGACGAGGAAACCGGGCAGATGAACTGGAGTGCTGATGGAGAAGCTCTGGAAGTCATCCAGATTCTCGGTTCCGAAATCAGCCACGCCACGACGGAAGCCTATACAATCGAGAACCGCATGGCGAGGTTCCAGGTCACCTTCAACGCCTTGACCGGCAGTGAGCCTTATGACTTGACCTATTCGGCCGTCTACCCTGCAGCTAACTATTCGGACAACACGAATGACCATACCAAGTTCCGCATCAAGCTGCCCGCAGCACAGACCCCGACCGAAACAGGGTTTGATCCCAACGCTGACCTGCTGCTGGCCAAGCCTGAAACACGGACCGCACAGCCTGCCGAAGGCGAGGAGTTGAATTTCCGTTTCAAGCGCGTCGCTGCCATTGCCAAAATGACCCTCAAGGGCATTCCGGCCGGTGAAAAAATCGCCAAGGTTGAATTGACAGCTTCGCAACCTATGGCCGGCTACAGCCGCACCAATCTGAAGACGGGTGAGATTTACGATATCGGCTATTACAAGGAGGAGACGATGACCCTGACACTCAACGACAGCGAGACAACGGGCGAGGATGTCATCTGGTTCACCTCTTTGCCGTGTGTATTTGGCGAGGGCGACAGCTTCACCGTCAAAGCCTATACCGACAAGGCAACCTATGAGAAGACTGTCTCTTTCTCGGCACCCGAGGCTTTCAAGTTTGTTTCCGGAGGCCTTACTCGCTTCGGTATTACGGGCATGACCCGCACGGAGAACGTAGTAGATGAGTATGTCCTACTGACCGACGTGGCCGACCTCTCCGTAGGCGATCAGATCATCATTACTTCCGGCACGGACGGTGCAGTCAAGGCACTCAGTACAGAACAAAAGAGCAATAACCGTGGTGCTACGGATATCGAAATTGCATCGAATACAATCACGACCATCCCGGCTAATGCACAGATCATAACGCTGGAAACGGGAATGGTGGCAAATACCTTTGCTTTCTATGTAGAATACACAGATAACGAAGAAGAACAAACCGGATACCTTTATGCGGCAAGCTCAACCAAGAATCAATTGAAAACGCAGGCTAACATAGATGAAAATGCATCTTGGACAATAGAAATCGCAGCAGACGGAGTAGCTTCGATCCAAGCAAAAGACAGCAAGAACCGTAATTTACTTCAATACAACGACTCAGACAAGAATAATCTCCTTTTCGCATGCTATGAAGACACTAAACCTCAAAAGGATGTATATATCTTCTATAAGGCCGGCTCGCCCAAGACCGCTCTTGAAACGCCGACCGGAGTAGAGGCCGTTGCCGAAGGAAATGAGGTTCTTGTTGGTTGGAAGCCTGTTGCTGGTGCTACCTCCTACACCGTATCGTTCGAGCCTGCAACCATCGAACCGAGAACAGTCCTTCATGACGATGCAATGGCAGAATACAGCGAAATATTCGAGAACCTCGACTACGCTACGGAGTACACGGTTTCGGTTGTAGCCAACCCGGCAGACACCGAGAACTACAAGGCTTCGGCTCCCGCCACGGCTACGTTCACCACGGGCGAAGACCCGAACCAAACGATCACCCCTATCGGTGAGATCACGGCCGCAGGCGATTACAAGGCCGAAGGTACGGTGGTTGCTTGTGGCAAGCAGGCCTATATTATTGCTGACAACACGGGTGCCATGATGGTATACCACTACGATAGTGGCCGTACCGTAGGTGAGAAAATCTCGATCTCGGGTGCCGTGACCGTCTACGCAAATGAGAGCGGTACGTCGAAGGGAACGCCGCAGTTCTCGGATAATGCTACCGTGGAGGTGCTTTCGACGGGCAATGACTGGGCTTACCAGCCGACGGTACTTGACGGTGCCGGTATGGATGCAATCCTGACCGGGGAACTGGTTTGCAAGGAGATTCAGTTCGAGGGCAATCTCGTGGTTGACAACAACCATGTCAACGTGACGATCCCCGGCGCATCGACGGCTATCGGTTCGGTGAAGTACATCGACAACTCGACTGTTGCCGCCTATGACGGCAAGGATGTTATCATCAAGGGTTACTATGTCGGTTATTCGAGCAACAAGTATGTGAACGTGCTGCCGTACAGCGTCGAGGAGGCCAATCCTTCGACCGATCCGGCTATCAAGGCTGATCCTACGTCGCTCTCTTTCGCCGCAGCAGGTGAAAGCAAGGAGGTAACCTACACGGCCGAGAATCTCGGATCGAATCAGGTATTTGCAGCTGTCTCGGGAGAAAACGCATCGCAGTTCTCGGCAACCGTTGGTAACGGGACTGTTACCGTAACGGCGGCTGAGAATACGGAGACAACGGCCAAAACGGCTACGCTGACGCTCTACATCGCTGCCAGCGAGGGCGGCGAGCACCTTGCCGAGGCAACCGTTGCTCTCACGCAGGCCGGAGTACCCAGCGGGGAAGCAGCATATGTTAAGGTGACAACTACTCCTGACAGTTGGGAAGGTGAATACCTTATCGTATACGAGAGTTCTTCGACATCAGCATACGCATTCGACGGATCACTTGCAAAATTGGATGTTATCAACAATTATCGAGAATTTAATATTAGCAATAACTCGATTCCGGTGTCATCAGAAACTGAAGCCATCAAGTTTACTATTGAAGCAACAGATGGTGGATATAATATCAAAGCAGCAAATGGGCAATATATATATAAATCTAACGATGCTAACGGATTAGAAGTCGAAAATACTCCTGGTGCCATTAATACTATTTCTCTCGAAAGTAACGGAGCCGCAAATATCGTAGCATCAAATGCTCATCTCCGATTCAATGCAGCATCAAATCAGATGCGATTCCGCTACTACAAAAGTGCTACATACACTGCTCAAAAAGAGATTTTCTTGTACAAGCTAAACAATTGAACTCCGGGCGGGGGTGGTGAGGTAACACCTCCCACCCCGGACCCTACCCCGGGATTCGATGCAGCGCCCTATGTGACCGTGCAGTCGGAAACGTCCGCAATGGTCTACTGCACCGGAACCAATTGGGAGTACGCCTCGGGAGGAATTGCGTTCCGATACGCATCCTCGGACGGCAGCGACACGGGCAGTGTCGCTGCTTCCGTCACCGGGACATACGCCCAGGCAACGCTGACGGGGCTGCGGCCCGCAACCGACTACACGGTGTGGGCCGTCGCCACCACGGCAACCGGTGCGACATACACTTCGGCAGAGGCGAGGTTCACGACCCCGCAGCCCGCGACGAGCCACAGCGGCTGGCTGGAGCTTCCGGCCAAAAGCACCTCGTCCACGGCGCAGGAGTACACCCTTTGGGCCGGAGAGCGCAACTATACGATGTACTACGACCGCAACCTCTACACGGCACTGTGGGTCGCCTACCCGCTGGCCGCGGGACACATGGGATCAGAACCACGGCCGGGCAGCTGGTCCAAGAACCCCGACATATCGGCCAGCCAGCAGATCAACGTGTGGGACGGCAGCTACGGCGTAAATGTTGGTTCGACATACTACGCCCGCGGGCATCAGATTCCGAATGCGGACCGCAACGGCAACAGCGCGATGCAGAAGCAGGCTTTCTACGCCACGAACTCAACACCGCAGATTCAGGACCAGTTCAACGGCGGGATTTGGGAGCAGTTCGAGACGGCCGTGCGCGGCGAGGTTCCGACGCGCGACTCGCTCTACATCGCCACGGGAGCCGTCTTCCGCACGGCGGGCGGCTCGGAGAGCATCACCTACATCCGGCCGGCCGAGGACTCGAAGCAGTGCCCCGTACCGAACTACTACTTCAAGGTGGTGCTGAAGGTGAAGCGGTCGGGTAGCACGATCACGTCGGCAATGGCGGTCGGCGCCTGGTTCGAGCACCGGCAGTACTCGGACAGCTGGACGAACTACGTGGTTTCGGTCGACGAGATCGAACGGCTGACGGGCTTCGACTTCTTTGCGAACCTGCCCGACGACGTGGAGGCCACAGCGGAACAGAACGGCAGTTGGAGTACCTTCTCCTCCTTCTGACGCAACAACGGCCGGCGGAGCACCGCCGACTGCGAACAGACAGACTGAGACGGACAACGGGCCGAAGGGCCCACACGGCGGCGACATTCCGAAACGGGAGTGTCGCCGCTTCTTTTATATATATAAACCCCGACCCGCATCACCGTATCCACCCGGCGGGATCATCGCGCAAAGCCCGGCAGGCGAAAAAGCACGGGCGCCCATGCCACGCACGGGCATCCGATCGGGCAGACGTTGCGGTACACCCTGCAGGAGCACGGCATCGGTCGCAAGCACAGCCCGGGGCATGCTCCGCCCCCCCCGAAAGGAGCATGATCCGCACCCGGAATCGGGTTCAACGGGCAAAAAACCGTCCAGAAGGCCCCTCTGCGGCCCGCAGAACGATTTTCGCGGAGCGGAGGTAAATTCTCCGGACAGCCCATCTGCGCCTCGTATGGTCGCAAAAAAGGCGGGCAGCGGAAAACCGCCGCCCGCCCATTCGGGATCAAAACAAAATCGGAAGTACCCATCCCGCGAATCAATCCGAACCGGACCAACGACCGAAAACCGGGAGAGGATGACGGACGGACCCGCGGACACAACAGCCGGAACCCTGAAACACGGACCCGGGCACGGGAAGGATCAATGCTTTACGTTGCCGAGAGCCTCGGGGTTGTGCCTGTACTTGAAGACCAGTGCGAAGACCACGCCCACGACAAGGGCATAGCCGGCAAAGATGAGCCACGTGGCGGACCAGCCTCCGGCCACACCTTCGCGGGCGACGAGGAAGCCGCCCTGCCAGTCGCAATAGTGCGAGACGATCTTGCCGGCGATCCAGGTGCCGACCGAGGCGCCGATGCCGTTGGTCATCAGCATGAAGAGCCCCTGCGCACTGGCCTGCATGGGCTTTGCGGCCTCCTGCTCGACAAAGAGTGCACCGGAGACGTTGAAGAAGTCAAACGCCACGCCGTAGACGATGCAGGAGAGGAAGAGCAGGACGATGCCCACGATGCTCTCCGTGGAGCCGATTCCGAAGAAGCCGAAGCGCAGCACCCAGGCGAACATGGCCATCAGCATGACGATCTTGATGCCGAAGCGCTTGAGGCAGAACGGAATCAGCAGAATACACAGCGCCTCGGAGACCTGCGAGACGGAGACCAGCAGGGTCGGATTTTCGGCAAACCAGCTTTCGGACGTCGCGGCAAAGCTGTTGATATAAGGGGTGGCATATCCGTTCGTGATCTGCAGCGACACGCCCAACAGCATCGAGAAGAGGAAGAAGAGGGCCATCTTGCGCTGCTTGAACAGCACAAAGGCATCCAGACCGAGGCGCTGGGCGAGGGACTTTTGCCCGGCAGCGGCCGAACGGTCGATGGGGCACGACGGGAGGCTGAAGGCATAGAGCCCGAGCACCAGGCCGAGGACGCCGCAGACGATCAGCTGCATGTAGGTGAACTGCGAGGCCATGGGGACGAGCGCGAGGGTCTCCACTCCTTCGTGAAGCTCTGTCTGAACGCCCGAACCGCCGAAACCGACGAAGTTGACGAGCCACATGGCAGCGATGAAGCCGACGGTGCCGAAGACACGGATCGGCGGGAAGTCCCGGACGGTATCGAATCCGCGGTTTTTCAGGATCGAGAAGGCCACGGTATTAGAAAGGGCGATCGTCGGCATGTAGAAGGCCACGCTCAGGCAGTAGGCTGCAAAGATCGGGCCGATGGAGGTCGCCTCACCGGCGAGGGTCAGCTCCGTGGCCTGGAAACCGAACCAGGCGGCCACCAGCATGAAGACGGCAGCCGTGAGGTGCGAGATGCCGAGCAGCCGCTGCGGTTCGATGAACTTGTCGGCAATGGCCCCGATGATCGCGGGCATGAAGATCGAGACAACCCCCTGCGCGACATAAAACCAGGAGATATACTCTCCCAGCCCCACGCGGCCGAGGAAATTGCCGATACAGACAAGATAGGATCCCCAAATGGCGAATTGGAGAAAGTTCATGATGATGAGACGAGATTTGATTCCCATAAATCCTTGTTTTAGTGTACGTTTCAGGTTCTATAAGGTTCTCTTTCGGAACGATTAGAACAAATGTACGAAATTTTTTTTTGATTTTTCTTTGTAATTGCAAAATAAAGTTCTACATTTGCATCACCAAAACGTCATTGAGCTATGGTGTAATGGTAACACAACAGATTCTGGTCCTGTTATTCTTGGTTCGAATCCAGGTAGCTCAACACCGAAAACCCGCAGCCTTCCGACTGCGGGTTTTTCGTTTTCAGCCGCCGCCCGCACCGCCCCTTCCGCATCTCAACGCCGGGCTGCCGGCTCGCCGGTCCCCACCTGTAAAGGAGCCGCCAAGATTCCCGCGAAGGGTCCCCTCTTGTAAAGGAGCCGCCCGGGTTCCCCGCAAGAAGGAGCCGCCCGGGTTCCCGCAAAAAAGGCCACCGGGTTCACCGCACAAACGAGCCGCCCGAATCGGCCATGTGCCTCCCTTGACCGGCACACGCAAATCGGAGGAGAGCTACCGCCCTTCAGCACGATTCTGCCGTCCGGCGGACCACCCCGTCCGGCGAGACCGCCTTCTCGCGCACCCTCTCCGTTCGACAAACCCGCACCGACAATAACAGATTAATTTCCCGGCAAAAAAGAACAGAAAAACGGGGGGTAATGACCCATTTCGATGTCTGAAATAAACAGATTCGGCTAAAAATCCCCTCTTTTTAACAAAAAATCCATACACAAATGTGGGTTAGTATCTACCTTTGCAGCCGAATTTTATATAGGTTAAAAAAGTTACCATCATGCAAACCGCTACCAAACAGATGAACCTCCGCATGGGGGGGGGGAGACCTTCTGCAGCGGATGCCGTATGAAGCACCCGACATGCAGATCGTGCACGTACAAATCGAAAAAGGCTTTGCCCAGAGCACCACGGCAGGAACCGTTGAAGCCGTATCGTGGGAAGACACCGACTGGCCCGAATAGCAAACCGTCAAAAAACCGCATGACCATGAAACAGCTTATATTTCTGCTTGGAGTTCTGACCGCCTTCTCGTGCGCCAAGGAGCCGGACGTAACGCCCGAAGGTCCCGAACAGAAGGGCACGCCCATCACCGTAACGGCCCACAACGCGGGCTACGATACCTCCAGCCCGTCGAGCCGCGCCGAATTCAAGGGCGACAACTTCGGAACCCTCACATGGAATGGAACGGAGCAGCTCGGCGTCTATTACCACCAGGCAACCGGCGACAACTGGGGCATTTTTAATTATGGCAGCACCACCGAGAGCGGAGGAGCCATCTTCGTCACTCCAGAAGGCTTTGTCTGGAACGAGAGCGCCGAGAGTCACGACTTCCGCGCCTACTACCCCTACAACGAGACGTACCATACCATCCACCAGAGCAACAATTCGGAGGCGGTAACCTTCACGCTGCCGGTCAATCAGCACGAGACCTCCTACGCCGAAAGCCAGCTCTGCATCGCCGAGAGAACCGGAGTGGCCCTCAAAGACCAGGTTCACTTCCAGTTCGAGCCGGTGCTTGCCTACCTGCAGCTGAAGCTCTACACGACGAATCAGCCGGCCGAGGGCGAAAGAATCTACCTCTCGCAGCTGAAGATGTACACCGGGGATCAGGACGGTCCCATCGCGGGCAACTACACCGTCAACATGGGTACGGGAGCGATCATCGACGGCTCGTCGCACACGATCAACTTCCAGCTGGGCGGCAGTACTTCGAGCGGCCTCGACATCACCGACTACACCTCGAAGGAGAACGCCTATAAATTCTATGCCGTCATGCTGCCGGTCGATCTGAGCAACCGTCCGCTGCGTTTCCGCGGTCTGGTCACGCATGAGAAGGACAACGGCGACGGGACCAAAAGCTACACATCCTATTCAATGGTCGCACGCGCCAAAACCGGCACGGCCTTCCAGTCCGGCAAGGGCTATGCCATGACCATCGAGGTCAAGTCCGATGATTCGATGGAATTCCCGGCCGACGCCGACTTCGCCGTCCGTCTGGGTGACCGCTGGGTCAATTTCGACACGATCTATACCAAAGACGCCGACGGGACCATCACGATCAACATGAGCGAAGAGCAGCTCACGAGCATGGGCAGTGACCTCTACTTCGCGGCCAACGCAACCAAGGACGTTCAGTTCGACCGGGACGGCGGACAGCTGGCCGTCATTGACGCACTTGTCGAAAGCATGTACGCCGCACAGGGCAGCACGGACCCCATCGACGTCGATCTCTCGAACATCAGCTTCGACGGCGAGTTCGGTCTGGGAGGAATTTTCGAGGACAACGTCGCACTGGGCAGCATCATCCTGCCCTCGGGCATGACGAAGATCAACAACCCGGGATTCACCGGCTGCACGAATCTGACTTCGGTCACCCTGCCCGAAACGCTCGAGACCATCGGCGGCAAGGCCTTCAAGGGCTGCTCGTCACTCAAGAGCATCATCATCCCGAACAGCGTCACCTCCATCTCGGACAGCGCCTTTGACAGCTGCACGGCCCTGACCTATGTGAAGCTCCCGGACGGCATCAAGAAACTCGACGCTTCGACCTTCCGCGACTGCACGGCCCTGCCCACCGTCACGGTACCCGCATCCGTTGCGACCATCGACAAGACGTGCTTCCAGAATTGCACGGCGCTGGCCGAAATCACGCTGCTCAACCCCGACGCGGTCGTTGAAATCAGCGGCGACACCCTGGAGAATGTCGGCACGTCCGTAGCCGAAGGCACGACGAAGAAGCTGCGCGTACCGGCCGCTCTCGCAGAGCAGTATCAAAGCGACTCGAACTGGAGCGAACTGCTCAATGCCGGCTTCGTACTGGAGACCTTCTGATCCGGGAGATCCGAATCCGCATACGAAAAAACCGTCTGCCCTCCGCAGACGGTTTTTTCATGCACACGGCGAGCGCACCACCACCTCCTAAAACGGCAATCCAGAAGACACCGGCTGCCCTCACCAGAACCCGGCCGCATAAAACAAGGTTCCGCCAAAACCGACAGCAAGGTGGAGGGGGCTCGACGCTCAAGAGGCGGAGGATGGCAGGAGGCGGTTTCCGCGCCCAAGCGACAGTCCAAAACAACCGGTTCACTGCACCGCCGCACCGCCGCACGAAAAAGAGGCTGCTCCCGACGGGGCAGCCTCTTTGACGGTGCAATCCGGGACCGTCCGATCCGTTACTTGCCGAGACCCATCTTCTCGATCAGGGCGCGCGTCTCGGGCTTGTGGCCGCGGAAGGCGACGTAGAGCTTCATCGGATGCTCCGTTCCGCCCTTCGAGAGGATGTTCTCACGGAACGAGTCGGCCACCTCGCGGTTGAAGATGCCCTTCTCCTTGAAGAGCGAGAAGGCATCGGCCTCGAGCACCTCGGCCCACTTGTAGCCGTAGTAACCCGCGGCATAGCCGCCCGAGAAGATGTGGCCGAAGGCCGGCGCCATGGCCGTGCCCGGCACGACGGGCAGCACCTGCGTCGGGGTCATCGAGGCTACCTCGAACTGCTCGACATCCCCCTCGAAGGGTTCGGTCAGCGTATGCCAGGCCATGTCGGTCATGCCGAACGAGAGCTGGCGCACGTTGGCATAGGCCGCCAGGTAGTTCTTCGCGGCAACGATCCGCTCGACGAGCTCGGCGGGAATCGGCTCGCCCGTCTCGTAATGGACGGCCCACAGGTCGAGGAACTCCTTTTCGGTGGCCCAGTTCTCCATGATCTGCGACGGCAGCTCCACGAAGTCGCGGTAGACGTTCGTTCCGTTCAGCGACTCATACTTGCCCTCGGCGAGCATGCCGTGCAGCGAGTGTCCGAACTCGTGGAGGAAGGTCTCCACCTCGTCGAAGGTCAGCAGCGAGGGGGTCTGCTCCGTGGGCTTCGTGAAGTTCATCACCAGCGACACGAGCGGGCGCGTCTCCACGCCGTCGACGGTCTTCGTGCCGCGGAACTCGGTCATCCACGCTCCGCCGCGCTTCGACTCGCGCGGGAAGAAGTCGAGGTAGAGCACCGCCATGAAGCGCCCCTTCTCGTCGGTCACCTCGTAGGCCGTCACGTCGGGATGGTAGACCTCGATCGCCGGATTGGGCGTGAAGTTCAGCCCGTAGAGCCTGTTCGCCAGCAGGAAGACCCCCTTGCGGACATTCTCCAGCTGGAAATAGGGCTTGACCGCCTCGTCGTTCAGGGCGTACTTCTCGTCCTTGTACTTCTCCGAATAGTAGGACCAGTCCCACGGCATGAGCTCGCCGCGGAAGCCCTTGGAGGCGGCGTACTCGCTCACGGTGCGGTAGTCGGCATCGGCATACTCCTTCGTCGCATCGAGCAGCTCGTCGAGGAAGGCCGTCACCGTCGGGGTGTTCTCGGCCATGCGTTCCTCGAGCACGTAGTCGGCATAGCACTTGTAGCCGAGCAGGTTGGCGATCTTCAGCCGCGTGTTGGCAATCTGCTTGACGATCTCCGTATTGTCGAACTCACCGCCCAGCGCCCGCGCGTTGTAGGCCTTCCAGAGGCGCTCCTTCAGGGAGCGGTTCGACGAGTAGCGCAGGAAGGGGGCGTAGCTCGGCGCCTGGAGCGTCACCGTCCACCCCTTCTCGCCGCGGGCCCTGGCATCGGCGGCCATGCCCTCGCGCACGAAGGCCGGCAGCTCGGCCACGACCTTCGGATCGGTGATGTTGATCGTAAAGGCGTTCGTCGCCGAGAGGGCGTTCTGCCCGAATTGCAGCGTCAGCGCCGAGAGTTCGGTGGTGTACTTGCGATAGAGCTCCTTGTCGGCATCCGACAGCGCCGCGCCGTTGCGGGCAAAGCTCTTGTAGGTATTCTCGAGCAGCTTCCGGTCCACGGCATCCAGACCGCGGCCCGGATGTTCGTAAACCTGCTTCACGCGGGCGAAGAGCTCGGGGTTGAGCATGATGTCGTTCGACAGCTCGGTGAGCTTGGGCTGCACGCGCAGGGCGATCTGCTGCATCTCGTCCGACGTGTCGGCCTCGAGCAGGTTGAAGAAGAGGCCCGCAATGCGGTTCAGCAGCGCCCCGTGGCGCTCGAGCGCCACGATCGTGTTGCCGAACGTGGGTTTCGCTGGGTTGGTGACGATGGCCTCGATCTCGGCGCGCGAGCAGGCGATCGCCGCATCGAAGGCGGGTTCATAATCCGAGAGTTCGATCTCGGAGAAGGGAGGCGTCTCGTGGGGTGTGTTCCACGCCGCCAGCAGCGGATTCGTCACGTCCAGTTCGGGAAGCTGGGCCTTCGGGATCGAATTGTCGGCACAGCCGGCCGCAAGGGCGGAAAATGTCATGATTACAATTGCTTTTTTCATATCCGTTCGTTTGTGGGTTTCTTCTCGATGGGAGAACCGGCGGCAATCAGCGCGCCGCCTGCATGTCGTCGCCGGGGCGGGGCTCCGTCTCGTCGGCCGGTTCGGGGTCGGGCTCGTTCCACAGGCCGCGTCCCTTGAGCATGGCCCGCTTGTCGGGGTCCTTGCCGCGGAAGGCGCGGTAGAGGGTCATGCCGTCCTCCGAACCGCCGCGTGCGAGGAGCTTGTGGCGGAAGTCGTCGGCGATGCGCCGGTTGAACAGGTCGCCGCTCTCGCGGAAGGCCTCGAAGGCATCCTTGTCGAGCACCTCGGCCCACGTATAGAAGTAGTAGCCGGCCGAGTAGCCGCCGTCGAAGATGTGGCTGAAATAGGGATAGCGGTAGCGGGGTTCGATCTGCGGGATGAGTCCGCGCTTTTCGGTGAGCGCCTCCCGCTCGAAGGCCATCGGATCGAAGGGCGCGTACTCGGTCATCGAGTGGATGTCCATGTCCGAGAGCGCCGCGGCGATGAGTTCCGTGGTCATGAAGCCCTGGTTGAAGAGCTCGCTGCGGCGCAGCTTGTCGATCAGATACTGCGGAATCACCTCGTCCGAGCGGTAGTGCACGGCATACTGGCGCAGCATCTCCGGCTCGAAGGCCCAGTTCTCCATGATCTGCGAGGGCAGCTCGACGAAGTCACCCTCGACCTCCGTAAGGCCGCGGTACTTCACGTCGTGGAAGAGGAAGTGCAGCGCGTGGCCGAATTCGTGGAAAAGCGTCTCCGTTTCGTCGAGCGTCAGCAGTGCGGGGTCATTGCGCGTCGGGCGCGTGAAGTTGCAGACGATCGACACGACGGGCGCCACGCGCTTGCCGTCGTGGTAGGTCTGCTCGACATAGTTGCCGCACCAGGCTCCCTGGCTCTTGCCGTCGCGCGGGAAGAAGTCGAAGTAGATCACCCCGAGGTGCGACTCGTCGACGTCGAGCACCTCGTAGGCCACGGCCTCGGGATGGTAGAGCGGCACGGCGACCGGACGGAACGTAATACCGTAGAGACGATTGGCAAGGAAGAAGATGCCGTTCTGGACGTTCTGCAGCGAGAAGTAGGGGCGCAGCATCTCCTCGTCGAGGGCATACTGCTGCTTGCGGAGCTTCTCGGCATAGTACCACCAGTCCCACGAGGCGAACTCGCCGTCGGGGTAATCCTTGCGGAAGAGCTCCTCCATCCCGGCAAGCTCCTTTTTGGCGCTCTCGAGCGCCGGCGTCCAGATCTCCTCCAGCAGGTTGTAGACGGCGCCGGTCGTCCCGGCCATCTCGTCGGCCACGACGTAAGCCGCGTAGGAGGGATAGCCCAGCAGGTGGGCCTTCTCCGTGCGCAGGCGGATGAAGTCGTTAATGAGCTGCTTGTTGTCGTATTCGTCATCGTGGTTGCAGCGGTTCAGATAGGCCGTGTAGAGCTCCTCGCGCAGGCCGCGCTCGGAGGAGTAGGTCAAAAACGGCAGCATGCTCGGCTTGTGGAGCGTGAAGACGTACTTGCCGCTCTTGCCCATCGACTCGGCCTTCTCGCGCGCCAGGTCGCGAACCCCTGCGGGCAGCCCGTCCAACTGGTCGCCGTCGAGCACCAGCGCATAGTTGTTGTTCTCGGCCAGGAGGTTGTTGCCGAACTTCACGGCCGTGAGCGCCAGCTCCTCGTTGATCTGCTTCAGGCGGGCCTTTCCGTCGGCGTCGAGCAGCGCTCCGGCGCGCACAAAACCGTCGTAGGTCTTCTCCGTCAGCCGCAGCTGCTCGGCATCCAGCCCGAGCGTTGCCCGGTTGTCATAGACCGCCTTCACCTTGTCGAAGAGCTGCTCGTTGAGCCGGATCTTGTCGGCGTGGGCCGTCAGCAGGGGCATCACCTCCTCCTGCAGGGCCTGCATCTGCGGCGTGTTCTCCGCCGCGCAGAGCATGCCGAAGATCAGCGAGGTCTGCGCAAGCATCTGCCCCGAGTTGTCGTAGGCGAGGATGACGTTCTCGAAGGTCGGCTCGTCGTTGTTCGACGTGATGGCGTCGATCTCGGCGTCGTGCAGCGACATGCCCCGCTCGAAGGCCGGCATGAAGTGCTCGGGGCGGATCTTGTCGAAGGGCGGAACGCCGTAGGGCGTCTCCCACTCCGAGAAAAAGGGGTTCTCCCCCGTCTGTTTCGCGGAATCGCAGGATGCGAGTGTCATAAACGTCAAAAGTGTGAATAATCCGGTTATGCGTTTCATGGATCGTGTTATTTTGTTTACCTTTGCGGCAAAGTTAATAAAATTACGGTCAGAGCCGCACTTCCGCGCGTTTTTTTCTGGGCGGATGCGGACCCAACAAGGACAGCCATGCAACTCTTCTACGCCCCCGACATCCGTCCGCCGCAGTACACCCTCTCGGAGGAGGAGTCGAAACACTGCGTGCGCGTGCTGCGCCTTGCGTGCGGCGACACGGTGCACCTGACCGACGGACGGGGCACGCTCTACCGCTGCGAGATCACCGACGACAACCCGCGGCGGTGCGTCGTGCGCGTGGTCTCGGCCGAGGAGGAGTTCGAGCGGCTCCCCTACCGTCTGACGATGGCCGTGGCCCCGACCAAGAACGCCGACCGCTTCGAGTGGTTCCTCGAAAAGGCCACCGAAGTGGGCGTCACGCAGATCATCCCCCTCGAGACGGCCCGCAGCGAACGGCGGGTCTTCAAGCCCGAACGCGGCGAGAAGGTCATCACCGCGGCGATGAAGCAGTCGCTCAAGGCCTACCGGCCGCAGCTCGACGTCCTCACGTCGTTCCGCGACGCCGTGGCGGCGCCCTTTGCCGGGCGGCGGATGATCGCCCACTGCGACGCGGCCCGCACGCCGGAAGGCAAGGCCTACCTCGCCTCGACGCTCCGCGCGGGCGAGGCGGCACAGATCTTCATCGGTCCCGAAGGGGACTTTTCACCCGAAGAGATCGCCTTTGCGCTCTACAACGGATTCGAGGAGATCACCCTCGGGCCGCAGCGCCTGCGCACCGAGACCGCAGCCCTCGTGGCGGTGGTGATGGCCGCCACGGTGAACGGACAGGCGACGGCCGGAGAGCCCCACGAATCATAACCCGGAAAAACACGAAACAGATTTCGCCTATAGACCCGAATTTTACCTTCACGACATGTTCTTCCTCTACACCTTGTTCGCCCTGGCCGCAGTGGCGACGCTGATCTTCGCCGTGCCCCTGCGGGCCAAGGCGTGGGCGGCGACAGCCGTTGTGGGGCTCGGCGCCCTTGCGGCCTCGGCCGCAGCCGTCGGCGTGCTGGCCGGCAAGGCCGGGCTATCGCTCTGGTCGACACCCAGCACCCTCTTCGGCGGCGACAGCGGCTCGATGGACCGCCTCTCGGCCCTCTTCGTGCTGCTCGTCTCGATCGGCTCCATCGCCTCGGTGCTCTACGCCCGCGGCTACCTCGAACACACGCTGCGCGAAAAGTCCCCGGCCCACGTCTCGCTGCACTACACGGCGCTGACGGTCATGTCGCTGGCCATGCTGGGCGTCGTCACCTCCGACGGCGGCTACTCGTTCCTCTTCTTCTGGGAGCTGATGACCGTGGCGTCGTTCCTGCTGATCCTCTACGACGCCGAGCGGCGCGAGGTGCGGCGCGCGGCCCTCGCATACCTCATCATGATGCACGTGGGCTTCGTGCTGCTCGTCGTCGGCTTCGTCACACTGGACAGCACGTGCGGCGCCGCGACGTTCGGCGCCCTGGCCGAATATTTCCGCACGCAGCCGGCCCTGCCGCTGCTGCTCGTCTTCCTGGCGGGCTTCGGCATGAAGGCCGGCATGTTCCCGCTGCACGTCTGGCTCCCGGAGGCGCACCCGGCGGCCCCGTCGCACGTCTCGGCCCTCATGTCGGGCGTGATGATCAAGACGGGCGTCTACGGCATCCTGCGCGTCGTCGCGGCGCTGGGCGACCTGCCCGTGCTGCGCACGGCGGGCTACCTCCTGCTGGCCCTGGGCATCATTACGGGCGTGTGGGGCGTGATCCTCGCCGCGCTGCAGAACGACATCAAGCGGCTGCTGGCCTACTCCTCGATCGAGAACGTCGGCATCATCCTGCTCGGCGTGGGCATCGCGGCGCTGGGCAAGGCCTCGGGCAACCATTTCGTGGCGCTCTGCGGTCTGGCCGGGGCCCTGCTCCACACCTTCAACCACTCGCTCTTCAAGTCGCTGCTCTTCTTCGGCGCGGGCAACGTCCTCTCGCAGACCCGCACCACGTCGCTCGATGCGCTGGGCGGCGTAGCGCACCACATGCCCCTGACGGCGATCCTCTTCCTGACAGCCACGGCCGCCATCTGCGCCCTGCCGCCCCTGAACGGCTTCGTCTCGGAGATGCTGCTCTACCTCGGGCTCTTCGACGGCATCGCCTCGGGCAGCGACGTGCTCTGCGCCGCGGCCGCCGTCGCCGCGCTGGCACTCATCGGCGGGGTGGCCGTCATGGCCTTCACCAAACTCTACGGCACGGTCTTTCTCGGTGCGCCCCGCACGCACGAGGTGGCCGAAGCCTCCGAGGTCGACAACGGCCGCATCGCCGCCATGGCCCTGCCGCTCACGGGCATCCTCCTCGTGGGGCTCTTCCCGCAGCAGGCCGCGGCCGTCGTGACGCGCTCGGCGGAGTTCTTCCTGCACGTGCCGGCCGACGCCTCCGACTACCTGCTCGCAGCACCCCTCGCGGGCATCACCCGCACCGTCTGGCTGCTTGTCGCCGTGGTCGGCGGGCTGCTCTGGCTGCGCCGCCGCGCCCTGCGCGGACGCCGCGTCGTGCCCGGTGCGACGTGGGGCTGCGGATTCACCGCCCCGAACGTAAGGATGCAGTACACGGGCGAATCCTTCACCGAAGGGTTGCAGTCCATCGCCTCGACCCTCACGCAGGAGAGCGGCACGGGATCGTCCGTCGGCAAGGAGGAGACCTTCCCCTCGGCCCACGGCTTCGCCTCACGCCACAACGACCGCATCGGACGTCTCTTCGGCGCCTGGTGGGTCGAGCTGCTGCGGCTCATCAACCAGCGCGTCATGCGCCTGCGCACGGGCAAGATCAACCACTACGTCCTCTTCGCGCTGGCCTTCCTTGCGCTCGTATTCCTGCTTTCGATCCTTAATCTGATCTGACGATGGCACTGCTCAACACCCTGCTGCTGCTTCTGGTGGCCGTGGCCATCCCGGGGCTCATCAACCGCACGCGCGCCCGGCTGGCCGGACGCCGCGGCATCCGCTTCACACAGCACCTGCGCGACATAAGGCTCCAACTGCGCAAGGGGGCCGTCTACTCGACGACCACCTCGGCGCTCTTCCGCGCCGCGCCGTCGGTCTACCTCGGCGCCACGCTCGTCGCCGCGCTGCTGATCCCCGTGGGCGACCTGCCCCCCGTGCTCTCGTTCGACGGCGATGTGGCGGCCTTCGCCTACCTGCTGGCGCTGGGCCGCATGGCGCTGATCCTCGCCGCAATGGATACGGGCAGTCCGTTCGAGGGCATGGGCGCCAGCCGCGAAGCCCTCTACGGCGCCCTTGCCGAGCCGGCGCTCCTGCTCACGGCCGGCACGCTGGCCCTCGTCTCGGGCTACACCTCCTTCGCCGCGATCTTCGCGGCCGACGCCGCTGCCGACGCGCAGGTGGCCATCATCCTGCTGCTGGCGGCCTACATCCTGCTGAAGCTGCTCTTCACCGAGAGCGGCCGCATCCCGGTCGACGATCCGCGCACGCACCTCGAGCTGACGATGATCCACGAGGTGATGTGCCTCGACTACTGCGGCGTGGACCTGGCGACGATCCGGATCGCCGGCTGGATCAAGAGCGCCGCGTTCGCCCTGCTGGCGGCCGATGCCGCCACGGCCCCCTTCTGCGCGCACTGGTGGGCCGCGGCCCCCGCGGCGATTCTGCTCGCGGGGTTGTCCGTCGGCATCGTCGAGTCGACGCAGGCCCGCAACAAGCTCGTGCGCAACACCACGTTCATACTCACCATCGCCGCACTGGCCGCCCTCGTGCTCTTCACGGGCTACCTGCTGCGCCTCAACATCGGACTCGCATGATACTCCCGCTGGTCATCCTCTACACCGTGACGCTCGTCTACCTGGCGATCACCGAACGCTTCCGCAACTTCGCCTCGATCATGGGCGTGCAGGGCTGGCTGCTCTTCGCCATCGCGCTGCTACGCCTGCATGCCAACGCCCCCGCCGAGGTGATCTTCGTGGGGCTCGAGACGCTCCTCTTCAAGGGCATCCTGGTGCCGTGGCTCCTCTTCGCCGTAATCCGCCGCACGAAGACCAACCGCGTGCGCACCTCCGGATCGTCGCAGGCCGGGTCGCTGCTGCTCTCGCTCGCCGCACTGGCCGTCAGCGCCTCGATCACCTACTACGTCGCCGACACGACGATCGACCTCGTCTTCTTCGGCGTGGCGCTCTACGCCCTGTTGAGCGGGCTGATCCTGATCGTCATGCGCCGCCGCATCTTCTCGCACATGGTCGGATTCCTGGTCATCGAGAACGGCGTCTTCCTCTTCTCGACGGCCATCGGCGTCGAGATGCCGCTGCTGATCAACTTCGCCATCCTGCTCGACATCCTCATCTCGGTGCTCATGCTCGGAATCTTCTTCACGAAGATCGACGGCAAGATCCACGCCGACGACGCCGACGCCCTGACCAACGTAAAAGACTGACGCCATGCTCTGTTACCTCGCATTCAGCATCCTTGCCGCGGCGGCGGCCTTCGCCTCGCGCAGCGACCGGCAGCTCTTCGCCGCCGGCATGCTCTTCTACGCCGTGCAGACCGCCTTCGCCGTGTGGATCGTCGCCGCGGGCTACGGCACGACCTCGGCCGGGCTCTTCACCTTCGACGCCACGGGCACGCTCTTCTACGTGCTGCTCACCGTCGTCTCGTGCTTCGCCTTCATCCACTCCGAGCGCTACCTCAAGGGCGAGAACCCCGCACAGGTGCGCATCTACTCGGCGCTGCTCCTGCTGCTGACGACCGCCATTGCGGGCGTCTACTTCGCCAACAACCTCGCCGTGACGTGGATCTTTCTCGAGGCCACGACCCTCTGCTCGGCGGGCATCATCTACCACCGCCGCACGGCCGCCTCGCTCGAAGCGGCCTGGAAATACGTCTTCGTCTGCTCGACGGGCATCGCCATGGCCTACCTGGGCATCCTGCTGCTGGCCGCCGCCACCGAGTGCGAGACGCTCACCTACGACGCCGTGGCCACGGCCGCTGCCCACGGCAAGCCGCTCTACCTGAAGACGGCCTTTCTGCTGATCCTCTGCGGCTACAGCTGCAAGGTCGAGCTCTTTCCGCTCTACACCGTGGGCGTCGACGCCAACTTCGCGGCTCCGGCCCCCGCCTCGGCGCTCATCTCCACGGGGCTGGTCAACGCCGGCTTCGTCGCCCTGCTGCGCATCTACCGCACGCTCGCCCAAACGGAGGTCTTCCCGTGGGTGTGCTCCGTGCTGCTGATCGTCGGCGTGCTGTCGCTCGTCATCGGCGCCCTCTTCCTGCGCCGCACGAACAACTACAAGCGCTTCCTCTCCTACTCCACGGTCGAGAACATGGGCATTGCCGCCATCGGCCTGGGCATCGGCGGCGCGGGCGTCTGGGCCGCGGTGTTCCACGTCGTCTGCCACACCTTCATCAAGAGCAGCCTCTTCCTGCAGATGGCCGTCGTGCGGCAGATCTACAACGGCTACCGCATCAACCGCATCGGCGACTACATCCGCATCAACCCCGTCGGGGCCGTGGGACTGCTCGCGGGCATGGTCGTGCTCGTGGCCTTCCCGCCCTCGCCGCTCTTCCTCTCGGAGCTGACGATCCTCGGCGAGGTCGTCACGGCGGGGAAATGGTGGCTCGTGGCGGGCATCACGCTGCTGCTCTGCATCGTCATCTACTCGTTCTGCTCGCGCATGATCCGCCTCTGCTACCAGCCCAACCAGGACGAACTCCACCCATCGAAGGCGGACCGGGCCCTCTCGTGGTCGGCCCTCACGCTGCTCGTCGCCGCCATGGTGCTCGGGTTGTGGCAGCCCGACCTGCTGCGGCAGCTTCTCGATCAAATCGCATCGCTATGAATTACCGGATAACCGACAACCTCGCGGGGGCCGTCCGCCTCGACGAGATACCCGAAGTCTCCTATGCGGAGTTCTACGACGACGTGACGGCGCGTCTGGCGGACGAACGCTGCCACGTGGCCCACTACTTCGCCCTGCCCGAGGGCGGGCGCCTGCGCTTCTACTGCCTGCTGCTCGACGACGCCGAGGGGCGCGTGCTCATCACCTCGCACGCCATGGAGTATTACGACGACACGGCGCTGCCGTCGCTCACGGCGCGCCATGCGCAGCTGCACCCCTTCGAGCGCGACATCATGGAGCGCTACGGCGTGCGCTTCGACGGCCTGCCGTGGCCCAAGCCGCTGCGCTTCCCCTTCGACCGGCGCGACCGCGGCAGCTCGATCGACAACTACCCCTTCTACACGATGGAGGGCCGGTCGCTGCACGAGGTGAACGTCGGGCCAATCCACGCGGGCATCATCGAACCGGGCGCCTTCCGCTTCATCTGCAACGGCGAGCGGGTCCTGCACCTCGAAATCGCGCTGGGATACCAGCACCGGGGCGTCGAGCACGCCTTCGAGACGACGCACAACCGCCTGCGGCAGGTGTGCCTGGCCGAGGCGGTGGCCGGAGACAGCGCCGTGGCGCACGCCACGGCCTTCGTCGAGGCCGTCGAGAAGCTCTCGGGGCGCGAGCGCACGGCCGAGATGGAGCGCGAACGGGCCGTGGCGCTCGAACTCGAACGCATGGCCACGGGCATCGCCGACACGGGCGCCCTCTCGACGGACGTGGGCTACCAGCTGGGGCAGGTGGCCTGCGAGGCGCTGCGCACGATGACGATCAACACGACGCAGGCCTGGTGCGGCAACCGCTTCGCCAAGGGGCTCATCCGCCCGCACGGCACCGACCATCCGCTCACGGCCGAGAAGGCCGCGATGATCCGCCGCAACGTCGCCCAGATCGCGCGCCGCTACGACGAGGTGCGCCGCGACCTGAAATCCTCGCCCACGCTGCTGGCCCGCTTCGAGCAGTGCGGCGTCGTGCCGCGCGACGAGATGCGGCGCATCGGCGGTGTGGGACAGGCGGCCCGGGCCAGCGGCTTCGCGCGCGACATCCGCGCCTCGCACCCGTGGGGCGTCTACGCCAAGCAGCTGCGCCACGAGCCGATCCTCAAGCGCCACGGCGACGTCATGGCACGGTTGATGATCCGCTGCCGCGAGGTGCTCCAGTCGGCCTCCTACGTCGACCGCCTGCTCGCAAGCTACGAGCAGAAGTACGCCGCCGTCGGGAACCCCTGCCCGGCCCCCGACTACGAAGCGCCGCTGCAGGCCTCGTCGCTCGCCTTCGGGCTGGTCGAGGGGTGGCGCGGCGAGACGTGCCACGTCGTGGTGACCGACGCGGCGGGCGAGATCGCCGCCTGCCGCATCAAGGACCCGAGTCTGCACAACTGGCTGGCGCTGGCGCTGGCCGTGCGCGGCGAGGGCATCTCGGACTTCCCGATCTGCAACAAGAGCTTCAACCTCTCCTACTGCGGACACGACCTCTGACACACGGACAGGACAACAAGAGACAAGCATCATGATACTTCCGAAAATACGGGTGCTGCGCAGCCACGGGACGCAGTACATTCCCGATCTGGACGCCGTGGAGCTGACCTCCGAGTTCCGGGGGCGGCCCGAACTGACCGACACCGAGGACCACGCGACCCTCGAGCGCGCCGCGGCCCTCTGCCCCACCGGGGCCCTCACGGCCGCCCCCTTCGCGCTCGACCTGGGGCGCTGCCTCTTCTGCGGCGAGTGTGCGCGGCGCGCCCCGCGCAACATCCGCTTCACGAACGACTATCGCCTCGGCTCGCCGACGCGCCGGGGGCTCGTCCTGCACCCGGGCATGGAGCGCGTGCCCTTCGACGAGGGGGCCGTGCGCAGCGACGTCCGCCGCTTCTTCCGCCAGTCGCTCCAGCTGCGCGAGGTCTGCGCCGGAGGCGACGGCTCGGTGGAGATGGAGCTCAACGCCACGGGCAACGTCAACTTCGACCTCGGGCGCTTCGGCATCGGCTTCACCGCCTCGCCGCGCCATGCCGACGGCGTGGCCGTCTCGGGCCCCGTCACGGCGGCCATGGCCGAGGCGCTGGCGATCTGCTGGGAGGCCGTCGCCGAGCCCAAGCTGCTGATCGCCTGCGGTACGGAGGCCTGCTCGGGCGGGCTCTTCGCCGAGAGCCGCGCCATCGACCGCCGCTTCTTCCAGGAACACCACGTCGACCTCTGGCTGCCGGGGGCTCCGATGCACCCGATGGTCTTCATCGACGGCATCCGCACCCTGCTCGGACACAAAAAACGCGACTGACCATGCAACGCCTGCGCACCATCTTCTTCTCGTTCTTCAAGATCGGGCTCTTCACCTTCGGCGGGGGCTACGCCATGATCTCGCTCATCGAGCGCGAGGTCATCACACACCGCCGCTGGATCGAGCAGAAGGAGTTTCTCGATCTGCTCACGCTCGCGCAGTCGGTCCCGGGACCGATTGCCGTCAACACGTCGGTCTTCGTCGGCTACAAGCTGCGCGGACTGCGCGGCGCCGCGGCGGCGGTGCTGGGCACCGTGCTGCCGTCGTTCACGATCATCCTCCTCATCGCGCTCTTCTTCGCCGGCATCCGCCACAACCCCCTTGTCGACGCCGCGTTCAAGGGGATGCGCCCGGCCGTCGTCGCCCTCATCATCGGCCCCGTGCTGTCGCTCTCGCGCGGCATGCACCCGGCCATGCTGCTCGTCATCGCCGCCACGGCCCTGCTCATCTGGGGGCTGGGCTGGTCGCCGATCTACCTGCTTGCCGCAGCCGCCGCGCTGGGCATCGCCTGGGAACTCTACATCGCAAAAAAGGCTGAAAAATGATACTCTGGCAACTCTTCGTCAGCTACCTGAAGATCGGATTCTTCGGATTCGGCGGCGGCTACGCCATGCTCTCGCTCATCCAGCACGAGGTGGTCGTGCGGCACGCCTGGATGACGGCCGGCGAATTCGCCGACATCGTCGCCATCTCGCAGATCACCCCCGGCCCCATCGCCATCAACTCGGCGACCTACGTGGGCTACACCGTCGGCATGCAGACCGGACATGTCGGACTGGGCATCCTCGGCTCCGCGATCGCCACCTTCGCTGTCTGCCTGCCGTCACTCACGCTTATGGTCCTCGTAGCGCGCTTCTTCATGCGGCTGCACAACAACCGCCTCGTCGAGGGGGCCATGCGGGGCATGCGGCCCACGGTCATCGGCATGATCGCCGCGGCGGCCCTGCTGCTGATCTTCCCCCACGGCAGCGACCCCGACGAGCAGAACTTCATCGACCCCTGGAGCTGGGCGCTCTTCGGCGGGGTCTTCGTCGGGCAGTGGCTGAAGGTCAACCCCATCCTGCTGATCGTCCTCTCGGCCGTGGCGGGCATCCTCATCTACCACGTCTTCTGACCGGCAACCGACCGGAAAGCATACGGAAACGGCCCGGCGAAGATCGCCGGGCCGAATCATTCTTATTTTCTCCCGTCAGAGCGTCACCGCCACCACGCCGAGCGCAGACAACAGCAGCACCGCGAATACCACCAGGAACACGACGCCCAGCACGGCCACGACGGTGCCGATGCAGCCCCAGCGCTGCTCGCCGCCCGGCAGCGGGTCGGTCAGCAGTGCGACAATCAGCCCCACGAGCGGCGTGAAGATCACGCTCACGAGAAAGGCCCAGCCGAAACCGATGCGGCGACGGCTGCCGATGATGCCGACGAGCACCGACAGGAAGCAGCCGCCCAACAGTCCGAAAAGAATCACAAGAGGAGTCATACCGAAGGTGAAAAGTGAAAAGTGAAAAGTAAAGGGGGCGGTCAGCGCGTAAAGCGGTAGTAGGTTCCCAGCGGCAGCTCCTTGCCGCCGCGGTCCGTGAAGCACAGCTCGCCCCACTGCTCCGTGCACGGGGCGCCGAAGGCCTGCCGCACGGCCGTGCGGGCGAGCGTCGACGAGAGCCCCATCGAATAGAGGTTCAGCACCAGAAACGCCCGCTCGGATTCGAGCAGCTGCGCACAGCAGGCCAGCATCTCGCCGATGCCCTCCTCGAGGACCCACTTCTCGCCGTTGGCGCCGCGTCCATAGGCGGGCGGATCAAGAATGATGCCGTCGTAGCGGTTGCCGCGACGCACCTCGCGCTGCACGAACTTCAGGGCATCCTCGACGATCCAGCGCACCCCCTCCAGCCCGCTCTGCTCCATGTTTTCGCGGGCCCACGTCACCACCTGCTTCACCGAATCGACATGCGTCACCCCGGCCCCGGCGGCCCGCGCCGCGAGCGTCGCACCGCCCGTATAGGCAAAGAGGTTCAGCACGCGCGGCGCCTCCGTCCGCCCGTCGCCGCCCAGCGCGAGGCAGTTGTCGTAGATGAAGTCCCAGTTGGCCGCCTGCTCGGGGAAGATGCCCACGTGCTTGAACGAGGTGAGCCCGAGGCGCATGCGCAGCCGCATCCCGCGGTAGCGGTATTCGACCGTCCAGCGCGACGGCATACCCTCGCGCAGGCGCCATTCGCCGCGCTCGTCGCTGCGCGCATCGCGCAGGAACGACGCATCCGAAAGGCGCCGCCACTCCTCCTCCGCCAGCGACGGCCGCCAGATGGCCTGCGGCTCGGGGCGCCGCGTCACGTAGCGTCCGAAACGCTCCAGTTTCTCGAAATTTCCCGTGTCGATGAGTTCATAGTCCCGAAAATCGGGGGTCAGTTGCTCCTGCATAAGGCGTTTGTGTGCTCTATTTCGTACTCTTTCTGCAATCCACCAGGCTCATTTCGCACCGCGCACAGTCGAAGACCAGCCGGTAGCGCTGCGCACCCCGCTCGAGGTAGAGCTCACCGCGCAGCCGCGGCCGTTCACGCAGGCACTCGCCGATCTCGCGGCGGATGCAGTAGGCCGACTGCATGACGGTGTGCCCCGCGGTCGTGGGGGCGAGGTCCAGCCCGCGCTCGATCTCCGTGACCCCGTGGTCGCGGTAGAAGGCCTCGGCCAGGCGGTTCGTAACGTTCTCCTCGGCCGTCAGGCGCGTGGAGGGGTAGCGTGCCGCAAGGTTTTCGGGCAGGATACGGTGCGGAATCGGCCGCGCAGTACGTGCCGCGGCCAGCCGCTCGAGCCCCTCGCGGCGCAGCTCGGCCGCCAGCGATGCCGGGACGAACCATTCGCCGCCGCATACCTCGACCTCTCCGACCGCAAAGATCGTGTCGCCGCTGCGGGCCGCCTGCGTGCGCAGGGCCGCGGCATTGGCCTCGGGGTTCTTCGCCCGTTCGGGCGTCAGCGCGCGGTGCGCCTCGGCCGCGACACCCTCGCAGTCGACATAGCGGAAGGTCACCCCCGCGTCGGTCACCTCGACACGCGCCGCGGCGGGGATCACGCGCCGCGTGCGGCTCGCCTCGAGCAGCCGGTTGAAGCGGTGGTCGTAGTTGCGGTAGACCTCCGCCCCGGGGGTGATCCCCTCCATGCGGTTGGGCGTGATGCGCGCCCCGTCGACGGCGTTGACGTTCGTGCCGACGAGCGCACCGCCCGTGCGGAAGCAGAGTCCGTCGCCCGGCGAGAGCGCCGCCGTGCCCTTGAGCGTGAAGCTCCGCCCCTCGACACGCCCCACGCGCCCGACATACTCGCCCACGGCCTTCGGCGTGTCGAACGACGCGACACCGGCCCGCCGCCCGGCGAAGAAGTATTCCGACTCGCCGCGCGTGAAGCTCTTGGAGGGGTCGGGCTCGAAATCCGGAACGCTCACCCCGACCGAGGCGCGGACGAGCTGCGGCCGCGCGGCGAGGGCCTCGTCCACGACGCGGCGGTAGTAGGCCACGACGTTGCGGATGTAGCCCGTATCCTTGAGACGGCCCTCGATCTTGAAGCTCGTCACGCCGGCATCGAGCAGCTCGCCGATGTGTGCCGAGAGGTTCAGGTCGCGCACCGAGAGCAGGTGCCGGCCGCTCATGTAGGTGTGTCCGGCGCCGTCCGTGAGGTCCCACGGCAGGCGGCAGGGCTGGCTGCACGCCCCGCGGTTGCCGCTGCGCGCCGAGAGCGACCGCGAGAGGAAGCAGCGGCCGCTGTAGCCGACACAGATGGCCCCGTGGACGAAACATTCGACCTCGGCGGTCGTCGCGGCGCAGATCGCCCGGATCTCCTCGAGCGAGAGGGCCCGCTCGAGGATCACGCGCGCGAAGCCCGCCTCGGCCAGAAAGCGCGCCCCCTCGGCCGTGCGGTTGCACATCTGCGTCGAGGCGTGCAGCTCGACGGGCAGGTTCATGCGCCGCAGGGCCATGTCCTGCACGATGAGAGCGTCGACCCCGGCGTCGATGAGCGCGCGGGCCTGCCGCTCGGCCTCCTCCAGTTCATCGTCCCACAGCAGCGTGTTGAGCGTGGCATGGACCCGCACGCCGTAGCGGTGGGCATACTCCGTGACGCGGGCGATCTCCTCGGTGCTGTTGCCGGCGGCCTGCCGCGCCCCGAACTTCGCGCCGCCGATATAGACGGCATCGGCGCCGTAGTCCACGGCGGCGACGGCCGAGCGGTAATCCCTGGCCGGGGCCAGCAGTTCGATACGCTTCATCTCCATAACTTTTCCGCAAAAATAGGCAAAAAGCACCACAATCGCCGCCCGGCGGAGGGGAAAAATGCACCGACTGGCGGCTGCGGCCGCCGTTCGCTGCCGCAGCCGCCCGTTCCGTCACCCGCTCCGCCGCCCGCCCGCCCCGCAAAAAGCGCAAAAAACAGCGCCCGCATGCAACAGTTTGCCGCGAAATTGTTAATTTTGCACTCCGTAACGTGCAACATCAAACAAACCAGATACCATGCTTACGTTAAAGCAAATCCGCGACGACCGGGATGCCGCCGTCCGCAAACTCGCCAAGAAGGGCGTGGATGCCGCCCCCGTCATCGACAAGATCATCACGCTCGACGACCGCCGCAAGGCCATTCAGGTCGAGCTGGACAACACGCTCGCCCTGCAGAACAAGGCCGCCAAGGAGATCGGCATGCTCATGGGCCAGGGCCGCCGCGAGGAGGCCGACGAACGCAAACACTTCGTCACGGACCTCAAGGAGAAGTCGGCGCACCTGCAGGCCGAATCGAAGGACGTGCAGGAGGAGCTGCAGTCGGCACTCGTCTCGCTGCCCAACTTCCCGGCCGACATCGTGCCCGAAGGCAAGACCGCGGCCGACAACCTCGTCGTGAAGCTCGTCGAGAACTACACGAAGCTGCCCGAAAACCCGCTGCCGCACTGGGAGCTGGCCCGCAAGTACGACATCATTGACTTCGACCTGGGCGTCAAGCTCACGGGCGCCGGATTCCCCGTCTACAAGGGCAAGGGTGCCCGCCTGCAGCGCGCACTGATCAACTACTTCCTCGACTGCAACACGAAGGCCGGATACCTCGAGGTCGAGCCGCCCGTGATGGTCAACGAGGCCTCGGGCTTCGGCACGGGACAGCTCCCCGACAAGGAGGGGCAGATGTACCACGCCACGGTCGACAACTTCTACCTCATCCCGACGGCCGAGGTCCCCGTGACGAACATCTACCGCGACGTGATCCTCGAGAAGGAGGACTTCCCGGTCAAGATGACGGCCTACACCCCCTGCTTCCGCCGCGAGGCGGGCTCCTACGGCAAGGACGTGCGCGGTCTGAACCGGCTGCACCAGTTCGACAAGGTCGAGATCGTGCAGCTGTCCCTGCCCGAGGTCTCCTACGAGGCACTCGACGGCATGGTGGCACACGTCGAGTCGATCGTCCGCTCGCTCGGCCTGCCCTACCGCATCGTGCGGCTCTGCGGCGGCGACATGTCCTTCACTTCGGCGCTGACCTACGACTTTGAGGTCTACTCCGAGGCGCAGCAGCGCTGGCTGGAGGTGTCGTCCGTCTCGAACTTCGAGTCGTTCCAGGCCAACCGCCTCAAGCTGCGCTACCGCGACGAGAACAAGAAGACGCAGCTGGCACACACGCTCAACGGCTCGTCGCTGGCCCTGCCGCGCATCGTGGCCGCCCTGCTCGAGAACAACCAGACCCCCGAAGGAATCCGCATTCCCGAGGTGCTGATTCCCTACACGGGCTTTGATATTATCAAATAAGTTTTTATATTTGCCGTACACAAACACACACTAACAATAAATTTACAAGACAATGGCTTACAAAATTACCGACGCATGCGTTGCATGCGGTACCTGCATCGGCGAGTGCCCCGTAGAGGCTATTTCGGCAGGCGATATCTATGTAATCGACGCTGACAAGTGCATCGACTGCGGCACCTGCGCAGGCGTTTGCCCGAGCGAGGCAATCGTTTCGGAGTAACCTTTTTCCGGCATACACCGAAACAGGCACATTCTCACCGAATGTGCCTTTTTCTTACCCCTCCACAGCCATGATCCGCACCGCACTCCTGCTCTCCGCACTACTGCTCCTTTCGTGCGCCTCCCCGCACGCGCAACTCGGACGGCGGATCGACCGCATCCTCGCCACGACCGACGCCCGCGTCGGCGTGGCGGTGATCGCCCCGGACGGAGAATGCCTCGTCCGCTGCGACACGATGCTGCCGATGCTGAGCGTCTTCAAGTTCCCGGCGGCGGTGGCGCTGCTCGACAAAACCGCCCGCGAACGGACGCCCCTCACCACCCCGCTCCGCATCGGACCCGAATGGCTCGACCGCAACACCTACAGCCCGCTGCGCGACTCGCTGCCGACGACGGGCGGCACGCTGACGCTCACCGATCTGCTGCGCTACAGCATTTCGCAAAGCGACAACATCGCCTGCGACATCCTGCTGGAGCTCGCGGGCGGCCCCGCGGGGGTCGATGCCTACCTCCGCTCGCGGGGTATCGACGGCATCCGCATCGTCGCCTCGGAGCGCACGATGCACCTCGCGACGGAGAACCAGCGGCTCAACACGGCACGTCCGGCCGCCGTCTGCACGCTTTTCGACCGGCTGCTGCGCGGCGAGCTGCTCCCGCCTGAGGAGACCGCCCTGCTGCGCCGCCTGCTCGAGGAGTGCGAAACCGGCCGGGAGAAGCTGCGGGCGGGACTGCCCGCGGGCACGACACTCGGACACAAGACCGGATCGTCGGACCGCACGGCGGAGGGCATCCGCCTGGCTGACAACGACGCGGGATACGTCCTGCTGCCCGACGGCCGCAGCTACTGCATCGCCGTCTTCGTCACCGATTCGCGCGAGGACGATGCCGCAAATGCCGCCGTGGCGGCCGAAGTGTCACGCGCCGCCTACGAATGTTTCATCGGAAAGTGATATGAAAAACGAAACCATGGACGATCTCGAACTGATGACCGCGGGCGCCTGGCTGCGGGCCACGACGCCGCAGATCGGCGAAGCGCTGCTGCGCACGCGCGAAGAGATATTCCGCCTCAACGCCCTGCCGCCTTCGGCTGCGGCGGAGCGTGACGCAATCCTGCGCTGCCTGCTCGGACGCCTTGGCACGCACTACAGCATCCTCTCGCCCTTCTACTGCGACTTCGGCACGCAGATTTCGATCGGCGACCACTTCTACGCGAATTTCAACCTCACGATCCTCGACGAGGCACCCGTCACGATCGGCGACCACGTCTACATCGGGCCCGACACGGGCATCTACACCGTAAGCCACGCCCTGCGCGCCGAGCAGCGCAACGAGGGCATCATGCGCTCGCTGCCCGTTGTGATCGGTAGCAACGTCTGGATCGGCGGCCACGTGACCATCCTCCAGGGGGTGACGATCGGCGACGGCGCCGTGATCGCTGCCGGAAGCGTCGTCACGCACGACATCCCCGCCGGGATGATCGCCGCAGGCTCGCCCTGCCGCGTGCTGCGCCCCGTCGGCGAGGAGGACCGCGTCGTGCCCGTGCGCTGACGCGCCGCGGGATTTTTCGCCGCAACACCCAACTGTTACAAAGCGGCAAACCGAAGTTTGCCGCTTTGTCGATTTTGTGCTCTGATGATGGAATACGGGGCCTTTTATTCGAGGCTCTTCAGGCACTCGGAGACATTTTTTTCGATGCGCCGCAGAATCGTCTCCGTGTCGGATGCCTCCGCGGCCTTGACGAACCGCTCGCCGGTGATCTTCTCGTAGAGCTCGACATAGCGGTCGGTGATGCCCGCAACGATCTCGGGCGTCATCTCGGGAACACGCTGCCCCGGCTGGCCCTGGAAGCCGTTGGCCATGAGCCACTCGCGGACAAACT
>ERZ825670.1058-NODE-1058-length-32629-cov-7.719838_pt1 | contig 32629 bp, 28 predicted proteins | sample MGYA00519929_ERZ825670 | MGnify/ENA primary metagenome ERZ825670 (study PRJEB31778, sample SAMEA3449207) | human gut metagenome | biome: human gut; feature: human-associated habitat; material: faeces | place: United Kingdom | collected 2010/2012 ...
GGATCTCGCCCAGCTCCATGCCCTTATCCACGGCCTTGCACATATCGTAGATGGTAAGCAGCGCGGTGGAAACGCCGGTCAGGGCTTCCATCTCCACGCCGGTCACGCCGCTGGTTTTTACGGTGCAAAGGGCTTCCACGGCCTGCCGCTCGGGCAGCAGACGGAACTCAATGCCTACCTTGGTCAGGGGCAGCGGATGGCACAGGGGGATCAGCTCGCTGGTGCGCTTGGTAGCCATAATGCCCGCAATGCGCGCCACGCCCAGCACATCGCCTTTTTTCACGGTGCCGCTCTGCACGGCGGCAAAGGCCTCGGCGTTCATGGTAATAATGCCGTGGGCAGTAGCTTCCCGGGCGGTGACGGGCTTTGCGCTCACATCCACCATCACGGCGTTCCCGGCGGCATCAAAATGTGTCAGATTATTTTCACTCATATTATTTTTTCACCTTAGTAAAGCTCCCCCTTCGGGGGAGCTGGCAAAGCAGAAAGGCTTTGACTGAGAGGGTTTCAGCAGTGCCCAAAGCCGCAGTTCGGCCAGTGGCACACTTCGCAGTTCAGGCACAGGCCGCCCTCGCCCAGGCGGGCGATATCCTCGGCGGTGATGGGGTCATCCGCCAGCAGACGGGGCAGCAGCAGGTCAAAGATGGTGCGCTTGGCGTACATCACACAGCCGGGCAGACCGCATACCGGTACACCGTCCAGATAGCTGACAAGGAACATTGCGCCCGGCAGCACAGGGGCACCGTAGGTGATGATATCCGCCCCGGTGTTCTTGATGGCCAGCGGGGTGCGGTCATCGGGGTCTACGCTCATGCCGCCGGTGGTGAAGATCAGCTCGCACCCTGCGGCCTTGGCCTCCAGAATGGCGGCGGTGATCCCGGCGGGGTCGTCATCGCAGACCTTATGGAAAACCATCTCGCAGCCGTAGACCGCCAGCTTGCTTTGCAGGATGGGGGTAAATTTATCCTCGATGCGTCCCTTGAACACCTCGCTGCCGGTGGTGATGATGCCCACCTTCTTGGCCTGCATGGGCAGCACGTTCAGGATAGGCTCTGTCCCGGCGGCATTCTGCATGGCGTCCATCTTCTCCTGCTCGATGACCAGCGGGATGATGCGGGTACCGGCCAGCTTCTGGCCTTTTTTCACCGGCAGGTCGCCGTGGATGGTGGCGATCATCATCTGCGGGGTGCTGTTCACGGCCATCAACGCCTTGCGGTTGATCTTCAACAGGCCGTCGCAGTCCGCGATCAGCTCGATCTTGCCTTCTTTCGGCGCAGTGCCGTGGATATTTTTGCCCGCAGCAGCCTTGTACAGCAGGGCGGCTGCCTCGTCCTCATGGAGGATACCGGGGTGCTTTTCCCAAACGTAGAGGTTTTCCTTGCCGATGGAAAGCAGCACAGGGATATCCTCGGGCTGGATGACGTGCCCCTTGCGGAAGCGGGCATCCTTGTATTCGCCCGGGATGATCTGGGTGATATCATGGCAGAGTACCTGCCCTGCAGCGTCAACAGTACGGATCAGTTTCATGATGGCATTCTCCTTACAGCGCGGGCATCTGGGCTTCGATCCAGTCTGCCAGTGCCGGAATATCGTTCAGGTCAAAATCTGCGCCGGGGATATCCCCCACCACCGCCAGCGGCTGGAAGGAGACGGGCGCATCCGAAATGGCGCTGCGCACCACCTCGATCTTCGGCCAGCCGCTGGATTTGAACCCCTCCAGCAGCACAAGGTCGTAGCCGTGACGCTCGAACAGGGCAAGCAGGTCCTGCTCGGTCAGGCGGAATTCCTCGGTCAGCAGGTAGCGCGTGCCGGAGTAGACCGCCACGCCCTCGGCACCGGCTTCCCGCAGACGGTAGCTGTCGGTGCCGGGCACGTCCGGGGTAAAATCGTGGCCGTCGTGCTTGATGACTCCTACCTTTAGCCCACGGCTGCGCAGCACGGGCAGCAGTTTTTCCAGCAGAGTGGTCTTACCGCTGTTGTGCACCCCACTGACGGCCAGCACCGCCGGGCGCTTGAGCGCCTGCGTTTCGGCCAGTGCCTGTTTTTGTTCACTGTACAAAGCAAAGCACCTCCACTTCTGTACCGGGTTCTACCGGCCCGCTGCCGGCGGGGATCTCCACCAGACAGTTGCAGCCCATCATGGCGGACAGCGCACCGGAGGAGTGCGCCTCGGTGTTGCCCGCGCCGGGCAGGGTCACCTTGCCGCCGCAGGCAGTCGCCCGCAGGTAGCGGTTGCCCTTGCTGGGTTTGGAAAAGCCATTGGTCAGGGTGCAGACGGCGCGGGCGGGGATGCAGCTCTCCTCCCGCCGCCCGGCGGCGCGCAGCAGCGCGGGGATAGCGTACTGCTCCAGCGTAGCGGCGGCGGCAAAGGGGTTGCCGGACAGGCAGAATACCAGCTTGCCGCCCAGCGTTGCCGCCAGCATGGGGCTGCCGGGCTTCTGGGCTACCCCCTCCACCACAAGCTGTGCACCCAGCTTTTCCAGCACAAGGGGCAGATAATCCTTCTGCCCTACGGAGACGCCGCCGCTGGTGATGACGGCATCGCAGCGGGTCAGCAGCTCCTGCATTTTACCGGTGATGACCTCCGGGTCGTCGGAGCACTGCTGCCGTTCCACGGCAAAGCCCAGCTGACGCAGCCGGGCTGCGTTCTGGATGCCGTTGGCATCGTAAATTTTACCGGGTGCCCACGGTGCGCCGGGTGCCAGCAGCTCGCTGCCGGTGGAAAGGATGCCCACGGTCAGCGGTCGGCAGACGGCTACTTCGGCGTAGCCCTGCCCTGCCAGCACGCCCAGATGGGCGGGGGTGAGCACCGTCCCGGCAGGCGCGATGACCGCACCGGCAGCTACATCTTCCCCCCGGAACACGACGTTTTGCAGCGGCTTTACGGCAGCATAGAGCTGTACGGTCTCTTCGCCGCTGTCGGTCAGCTCCTGCATCAAAACGCAGTCCGCGCCCTCCGGCAGGGGAGCTCCGGTCATGATGCTGGCAGCGCAGCCTGCGGGCAGCGCCGCAGCCGGAGCATCGCCCGCGTAAAGCTTCATCACCACCGGCAGGGTGACCGGGGTCTCCCGGCTTGCACCGGCAGTATCCGCGCTGTGCAGGGCGTAGCCGTCCAGCGGGCTGCGGTCAAAGGGGGGCTGGTCCATCCGGGCGCAGAGGTCGGCGGCAGCAATGCGCCCGCAGGCGGCTTCCAGCGGGATGGTCTCTGGGGACGGAGAAGGCAGAAGCGCTGCCGCGTCCAGCACGCTGCGCAGCGCCTTGACGGGGGAGCAGAAAGGCTGGTTCATTATAACTTCCTCCATAGACCCGCCGCTCTCCCCTTCTGCTATGGCTCAGACAGGGACACCGGCGGGGGTATTCTTTTTTCAAAAAAGGCAGGTGAAAAAGAAGCGGAGACGTCTTGACCGGAAAATCAAAACGCCTCCGCAGAATATCCCCACAAAACCGGCTGCGGCAGTTTGCAGTCTGCTACGCCGGTGGCAGCCTTTGGCTATGCGCCGCCCTTGCAGCGGCAGCACACAGCCAAAAAGCACCTGTGAAGATGGGAGGAGTTCTTTTTTTCAAATTGCAGCGTTTCTTCTGCGGGAAGGCGGTGGGGTTTCCCCCGCCACCCTTGAATGCCCGCCCTTGCGGGTGCAGCATTGCGGCGCGGTGTCCTGCTCTTTGTGAGAGTTTAGACGCCTTTGCTCAAAGAAGCTCTTATACCCTGATTCAATTGTAGGTTGGTTTAATCGCAGAAATCGTCCACGTCGCTGATAGCCTTGGCGTAGCGGCGGGTGAGGTGCTTGGTGGAAAAGAGGAACCGCTCGTTCTGGTTGTTGGTCAGCTCCTCGATATCGGCATACTCCGGGTTCTCCTGCATGGCCTTCCAAGTCTGCTCGATGACCTCCGGTGCAAGGCCGTAGGGGGAGCGCTGGAAGTACTTGAGCGGGGTGGCGCTGGGGTAGATGCGGGCGTTGAACCGCACCATCTCGGCGAACATCACACACAGATCCTTGTCCTCGATGAGCTGCGCGATCATGGCGTAGTTATCGCTCATGTTGGCGTTGGAGTAGTAGTAGGTGTCCTTTGCGCCCGCGCGGGTGACGATATCGGTGCACTGGGGGTCTGTGGGCATCTGCGCCAGCAGCTCGTCGGCGTTTTCCACTTCCTCCAGCAGCAAAGCGTGGGGGGTAATCAGCGCAGCCGCAGAGCGGGCACGGATGTAACCGGCCAGCTCCTGTGCAGGGGTCAGCTCCGGCAGCTCCGGGGCGGTCTTGGTGGGCTGATCCGCAAAGGGATCGTTTTCCGCCTCCGGTTCACTGGCCAGAAAATCCAGCAGTTCCGGCTTTGCAGCATTGGGCTGCGCAGCTTCGGCGGCTTCGGGTGCGGCCTCGGCGGCCTGCTTTGCGGCAAGCTCGGCGGTCTCCCGCTCCACTGCGGCGATCACATCTTCACCGGTCTTGGCGGCGCTGCCGTCAAAGGTGCTGCCGGTCTCCTTCAGGCGGCGGGCAGTCTCGCTTGCGGCGTCGATGTCGAACACCTCTGCCTTGGGCTTTTTCTTGGCGGCCAGTTCTGCCTTTTGCAGTTCCAGAACGGCCTGCTCCGGGTCTACGCTGCCATCCACCGTGGTGGTGTAGCCGGGTTTACGTCTGCCAAACAACATGACGGTCTTTCCTCTTTCTATGGGATTTATTCAGCTGCTGCGGTGTTCTGGGCGTAGATGCCGCGCTTTTCCAGATCATCGGCCATGTCAGCCAGATCATACTTCTCCAGCGTCTCGCGGGTGGGCACACCGGTGGTGCGGTCCCAGCCAAAGACGTCGTAGAACAGATCCTTTGCCTTCTCCATGTCGGCGCGGTCCAGCTTGGTGGTGCCTTCCTCAAATGCCTTGAAGTCGGGGTCCTTATCGAACACCCAATCGCAGATGGCATCGTGCTCCTGACGCAGGTTTGCGCTGCCGCAGTTCTGCTGGAAGCTGATGGCGGTCATCGCGCGCAGCATCTGGGTGATGCGGGCGCCGTCCTCCTGCAGACCGGCCTGGGTATAGGTCTCGCCGGTAACAGCAGTCATAAAGTCTGCCTGCAGATCCAGATCGCCGTGGTAGTCGCGCTCCTTGGAGGGAGACTGGGTCATGGGCCACATCCAGTTGCACAGGGTAGCGGAGTCGTGGAAGTTCTTATCGTTGACGCAGTATGCAGCCAGCTTTGCCTTGTTCTCGTTGATGGGAGTGTAGGCCTTGGCCTTATCGTAGCAGCCCTCGCCGAAGAAGTCCTCCATGACCTTCTTGGTCACCTCATAGGGAGCACCGGAACCGGTCTCGCAGACGATCTCGTGGATCATGCAGTCACGGTTGTAGACGAGGTTGTACAGCATACCAACCTGCCATGCCTCAGCAGGGCCGTGGTGGTTGGGGAAGCCGTTGTAGATCAGGTTGGAGTTGGTCGCGCCATCGTCGCGGTCCAGCCAGCTCTTGGGCAGGCCGAACTTTTCCATCATGGCCAGCGTGCCCTTGGCAATGACGGACAGGTCGCCCTCGCCGTAAGCCATGCGGCGGATCAGCTCGACCTCCCAGCGGGGATCGCCGGCCTTCTCCCACTCCCAGGGCAGGGAGTCGTACTCAGCCTCGCTGATGTACTTGGTGGCCTCCTCACGGGGCATCCGCAGGATCCACAGCAGGTCGCGGTTCAGGTTGCCGTAGTTGTCCCACAGGCCCATGTCATCGACGGCATGAGACCATGCCAGGTTGATGACCATGGTGCCGTCGCCCTCGTACTTGAAGTCGTGCACGCCGTCCGGGTAGACGCGGGTGCCGTACAGCACGGGCATACAGGTGTTGGAGTTGTGGGTGGGCAGGTCGTAATCGGCCAGCGGGTCTACATCATACTCGGTGTAGCAGCGGATGGGGCAGGAGGAGCAGCCGCCGTTCTTCACGGTGTACTCGGCAGCGGGAGCGCCGAAGTCGAAGTAGCCCTTGAAGCAGCGCAGCGCGATCTTGTTGATGTCGTTGTAGGGCTGCTCGCCGGTATCCACGGGGCCGCCGGGAGCCTTTTTCCACATACGGCCGGGCGCGCCGGACCAGCGGTTCTTGCCGGAGGTGGCGCTGTACTCTGCCCAGCTCTGGGGCTGTGCGGGCACGTTGTGGTTGTTGTTGCCGCCGATCAGGTTGCCCATCATGTAGTTGGACAGCTCCAGCACCTTCTTGGGGTCGGCCACCTTGACGCTGCCGGTGCCGCGGATGGCCAGGCCCTTCAGCTTCTTGTTGCCCATGGCAGCGCCCAGACCGGCACCGCCGGAGTTGCCGAAGCTGGTGTTCAGGGTGGAGTAGTCCACCAGATTCTCACCGGCAGGGCCGATGGAAGCGGTCTCGAACTCGCGGCCGTTCTGCTCTACCATCCACTTGTTGGCAGCAAAGGTGCCCTTGCCCCAGATCTCGGTTGCGTCCTCCAGAGAGACCGCGCCGTCCTCAATGCGCAGGTAGACGGGCTTCTCAGAGATGCCGCTGACCACGATGCCATCGTAACCGGCATACTTCAGCATGGAGCCGATGTGGCCGCCCATGTGTGCGTCAATGATGGAGTGACCCTTAGACCAGGTGGAGCGGAAGGTCACGTTCATACGGCCGGAGCAGGGCACGCCGGCACCGGTCAGGGGGCCGACACCAAAGATGACCAGAGCCTTCTCGTCATAGGGGTCCAGCTCCATGGGAGCTTCCTCATACATAATGCGGTAGGCCATGCCCATACCGCCGATATACTTATGGTACTTTTCGTCATCCTGCGTGGTGATCTCGCCGGTGGTCAGGTTGACGCGCAGGATCTTGCCTGCCCAGCCATAACTTTCAGCCATTGTAGTTCCTCCTTACAGATCCAAGTATGCAGCCTGTGCTGCGCTGGTAACGGCATCCCAATCCACGATGGACAGAGCGCCGGACGGGCAGCCTGCCACGCAGGCACCGCAGGCGATGCACTTGGAGGACTTGCCGGTCTCGGGGTTGACGGTGGGCATATGCCACGGGCAGGCATCATGGCAGGCACCGCAGCCGATGCACTTGTCGGTATCCACTACGCGGATGCCGCGGCTGTCGGTGGTGATGGCCTTCTGCGGGCAGGCAATGCCGCAGGCGGGGTCCTCACACTGGCGGCAGGTATCCGGGAAGTAGACAAAGCAGTTATCGGTGCCGGACAGCAGGCCGTTGCCTGCGCCGTCCAGATTCAGACGGCGCTGGATCTTGACGCGGCTGATGTAAGAGGAGCACACGCCATCGTTGGTCAGGGTGCAGTTGATCTCGCAGCGCTGGCAGCCGGTGCACAGGTCTGCGTTGACCACCAGCAGGCCCTGCGGCAGTGCCCAAGTGGCCACTGCGCCGGAATCCACCTGCTGCTGAGAGCAGCCGAACAGGGACAGCATGGAAGCGGACAGGGTGAGCCCTGCAAGGCTCTTGCCCGAGATCTTCATGAATTGACGGCGACTCATGTCAGCCGTCAGGAAATCAGTTTTTGCCATAGGTTCCATTCCTCCGTTGAGGTCACTCTGCGCAGAGTACCCCGGTCACATAGAAATACGAGTTGTTGACGATGGTCGTCACAGCCGAAGAGGTGATGGTCGCGCCGGAAAGGGCGTCCACCTCGGTCAGGTCTGCGCTGACGGCACCGGACGCATTGCCGGTGGTGGTCAGGCTGGCCTGCTCCAGACGCGCCTTGGACTGCTCCTCTGCCGAGAGATCCGCAAAGGGGATTGCCATCGGCTCGCCGTCCAGTGCGCTCTTGCTGAGCATGGCTGCGTACAGCTTGCGCCGTGCCACGGCCTCTGCGCTGGAATCCAGCGGCGGAGCCAGCTCATCGCCCAGTGCCTCGCCCTTCAAAGCCGAGAAGGTAAGCCCCGCAGCATACATCTTGCGGGTAGCCTCGGCCTCGGGAGAGGTATCGAAGGTGCGCCACTGTGCGGGGTCAAAATCCCCGGCAGCAGCGGGCTGCTCCTCCGCCGCACCGGCAGCGGCATAGGCGGCACCGGTAACGGGGTCCGTTACGGTGTAGCTTTTGCCCGCCAGCGTGAAGGGAGCTGCGCCCTGATACTGGGACGTGAACTCCGGGTTGACGCACTGGCCGCCAAGGCTTTCCGTTTCGTCCTGAGAGAGGATCTCTACTGCGGAAACATTGCCCTCGGCGTCAATGGTCACGGCAGCCTGCACATCGCTCTGGAAGCCCTTCTGAGAGCCCTCCACGCGGTAGCTGCCATCGTCGAGCTGGTACACTGCGCTGATGCCGTAGGTGGCTGCATCCGCCTCCGACACCGGCAGCAGGGTACCGGCAACCGTGGTGCGTGCGCTTTGCAAGGTGGTCAGACCGACCGCCAAGGCGATGGTCGCAACGCCCATGGCTGCATAGCCCGGCAGCCGCTTGCGCCACAGCGGTACGGGCGCAAACGGGTTGGTTGCCTGCTTCATGTTATCACCTGCCTGTTTTTTATTTTGCCGGGTAACCCCGGACAACAATTGAGGCCGCTCTGGCTGCTGCAACAGCGGAGCGGTCTCTTCGATAATATATTAACATGCGTGCGCGGAGTATGTCAACAGAAACAGACAGGCTTTTCCGTTTTGTAACTATTGTTTTTGTAATATTTGCTTAAACTTTAGGGATTTTGCGTCCGCACACCAGCTGCAGGCCGTATTCTGCTGCAAGCTCTGCGGATTGCACGGTGGGCATGCTTTTGCTTACCAGCACCGGCACCCCGGCGCGGATGGCCTTGCGCACCATATCCAGCGGCACCCGGCCGCTGGTGTACAGCACACATTCTGCCAGCGGAAGCCCTGCCAGCACCGCGCAGCCCACCGCCTTATCCAGCGCGTTGTGCCGTCCCAGATCCTCACAGGCAAAAACAATTTCCCCTTTGTGCAGCACAAAGCAACTGTGCACCGCCCGGGTAGCACGGTACAGCGGCAGACCGGCGTACATGGCGGCGGTCAGGGTCTGCACCCATTCCGGCTGCAAGGCCAGCCCGGGCACGGGGCGCAGGGGCTGCTGCTCCACTGGACTGCCCAGTGCGATATTATCGGTGCAGCAGCTGGCAACCTCCTGCGCGGCGGCGCGGCGAGTGGGCAGCGGGTGGCGCAGATACACCTGCACCTTTGCGCCCTCGGCGCAGACGGCGATCTGCTCCACCTCGTCCGCAGACGCGATCCATCCTTCGGTGAGCAGCCGCCCCAAGGCCAGCTGCGGCAGCAGCGCCGGGGTGCATACCACCCGGAAGGCGGGCTGCTCGTTGACATAGATAGCGGCGGCGTGCTCTGCCGGTACGGTGGCTTCGGTGCCGTCCGGCAGACGCAGGCTGGCAAAGGCCGTCTGCGCGCCAAAGCGGTCGGTGATCTGCAAAGAGGGTGTACTGCGTTTTTCCATAAAGTTTCCTTATATTATAAATGCCATGCTGTGTTATAAACGAACAATATCAACATACCGGTTCTGTGGCAAAAAGTCAAGAGCCCTCTTGCCGTAAAACGCAATGCCGGACAGCCCGCAGACTGTCCGGCATTGCGATCAAAACGTCAGGTTTAAAGGCCGTTCCTCTCAGACCGTGTTCTCAGAACACCGCCGGGACGATCCGCTGGGCCTCCACATCCACGATACCGTAGGTGTTCAGCCGCAGCTTCGGGATGACCGGCAGGCTTACAAAAGCAAGGGTCATAAAAGCGTCGATGTCCTCCGAGATGCCGTGGGCTTTCAGTGCCGCCTTGAGCGCCTGCAGCTTTTCCTCCACGGATTCGGCGCTCTCGGTGCTCATAAGCCCTGCCACCGGCAGCGGCAGCTCCCCTACCACCTTTCCGTTCAGTGCAAAGGCAAGGCCGCCCTTATTTTTGCGCACCGTGTTGCCCGCCAGCACCATGTCGGCATCGTTGGTGCCCGCCACGATGAGGTTGTGGGAGTCGTGGGCGATGCTGGAAGCCACCGCGCCGCATTGCAGCCCGTAGTTACCCAAAAAGCCCAAGCCCACATGGCCGGAGCGGTGATGCCGCTCGAACACCGCCAGTTTGACGATTTTCTGCGCCACATCCACGCCGGGCGCTGTGCCCGGATGCTGGCAGAACGGAACGATTTTTTCCGTGGTCAGCAGGGCGTGCGGGGTCAGGCAGATCACGCGCTGCCGGGTGCCGGTCTGCTTCAGCTGCAATTGCTCCGGGGTGATCTCATCCATGTTGAAGGAATCGAACACCCTCGCAAAGCGTGCCTTGTCCACAGTAAGGGCGGCGGGGTGCAGCATTCTGCCCTGCTGCGCCACCAGTTTGCCCTTTTTGTACACCTGCTCCACCGTGAACTTTTCCAGATCCGACAGCACGATCAAATCGGCGGTATAGCCCGGGGCTACTGCGCCGCTGTGTGCAAGACCGAAGTACTGGCACGGGACAAGGGTGCCCATCCGCACCGCCACCACCGGGTCTACCCCGGCAGTAATGGCCTTGCGGATGATATAGTCGATATGCCCGCCCTGCAACAGGTCTCCGGGGTGCTTATCGTCGGTCACCAGCATACAGCGGCTGCAATAGGGCTCCCGGAACAGAGGCAGCAGGCTTTCCATGTTCTGGGCTGCGGTACCCTCCCGCACCATGATGTACTGTCCGCGCCGCAGCTTTTCCATGGCCTCGTGGAGTTCTGAGCACTCATGGTCGGACTGCACCCCGGCGGCGATATAAGCGTTCAGCTCCTCTCCGCTGAGGAAGGGGGCGTGCCCGTCGATGCGTTTACCCGCAGCGGTGCAGTCGCAGATCTTCTGCAGGATCTTTTCGTCCGCGCGCACCGTGCCGTAGGAGTTCATCAGCTCAGCCAGCCCCAGTACCCGGGGCAGCTGATAGTAGGGGCGCAGCTGCTCCGCTTCCAGCACCGCGCCGGACTCGTCCAGCCCGGTGGCAGGCACGCAGGAGGGCAGCATGAACCGCACATCCACTGGCAGATCCTCGGTGGCTTGCAGCATGTACTCAATGCCGTCGGTGCCCATGACGTTGGCGATCTCGTGGGGGTCGGTGATGACGGTGGTGGTGCCGTGGGGCAGCACCGCACGGGCGAATTCGCTGGGGCTCACCAGCGAGCTTTCCAGATGGATGTGGGCGTCCACAAAGCCCGGCAGCACGATCTTGCCGGAAACGTCCACCTCCACGTCGCCATGGTACTCGCCCATGCCCACGATCAGGCCCTCGGCCACGGCGATGTCCGCCTGACACAGCTCATTGGAAAACACGTTGACGTAGGTGGCGTTTTTCAGCACCAGATCGGCCGGGCGGCGGCCCGCCGCCACCTCGATGACGTGCAGCTTCTTGTTCAGCTTGCGGTTGATCTTGCCGGCATAGCTCTCTTTGACTGCCATAATATGACCTCCATCGCAATAAATTTTATTGATTCCTCATATTAGCACGATTTATCATAAATGTCCATTTCAAATTTGCGGCAGTAATTGGAAAAAGATAAGGAGGGATAATGACGGACGGCATCGCACGGGCAATGTCGGCGGGGTGCCAATCGCCCTTGGCCCCCTCTGACGAGGGGGCTGCCACCGAAGGTGACTGGGGGAGAGACATTCGTTTTGCCGGACCTATTGTGTTTATCGTCTCTCCCTCCGTCGGGGTGTTAAGAAAACATGCCGGTGGCATGTTTTTACCCCGATCTCGGCGGCTATGCCGCCGTAGCTGCCACCTCCCTCGTCAGAGGGAGGCAAAAAACCGTCCCGATGGATCGGGACGGTTTTCACAATGTATGATGTTATTTTATCCCTTGATGCTGCCGTCCGCGTTGAACACAGGCAGCTTGCCCAGGAACATAATGTCCTTGCGGTCTGCCGCACCGCCCTCGGCCAGCACGGCGATCTTGGCCACCACCTCGCCGCCGGCCTTATGCACCAGCGCTTCCATGGCCTTCAGGCTGCCGCCGGTGGAGATCACGTCGTCCATAATGACGATCTTCTTCCCCTTGATCAGCGCTGCGTCGTCGCTGCCCAGATACAGCATCTGCTGGGCCAGCGTGGTGATGGACTGGTCGGCCACAGAGATGGGGTCGGGCATGTAGACCTTGGGGCCCTTGCGGGCGATGAAGTACTTTTTCGCGCCGCTCTGGCGGGCCATCTCGTGAATGAGGGGGATGGACTTGGCCTCGGCGGTAAAGAGGTAATCGTATTCAATGCCCTCCAGCTTCTTGAGCATGGCGGCAGCGGCGGCCTCGGTCACTTCCGCGTCGCCGAAGCAGATGAACGCGCCGATATAAAGATCGTCATTCACCTTGCAGATGGGAAGCTCACGCTTCAACCCGGCAATGGTCATGGTATATGTCATTATCATAATCTCCTTTTTCCTGAATCGATCGCTTTCGGCTTCCAGCCAACAGTCTTATTATAAGGTATTGACGAAAAATGTCAAGATGCCATAAGTAAAAACCACCCCCTCTCCGTTAAAAATACTGCCTCCGTATTGCACTTTAAATGATGAAACGACATTTTGCACAAATTTTCCTCTTGAATTTTTACTATCGCTTACCGGAGAATTCGTCCGTTTCCTCTTGAGAAATCCCCGAATCCGTGTTATCATCAAAGGCGATGGAATAGGGTCCGTCAAACGTTCCCCAAAAAACTGAGGAATAAAATTTGAGGAGGCAAATTATTATGAATGCTTATCTGGCAAGCGTGCTGGAAAACGTCAAGACCAAGCACGGCAATGAGCCCGAATTCGTCCAGACCGTTGAGGAAGTTCTGTCCTCTCTGGAGCCTGTGATCGAGAAGCACCCCGAGTATGAGAAGGTCGATCTGCTGGGCCGTATGGTCGAGCCCGAGCGTATGTTCACCTTCCGCGTTGTGTGGTGCGACGATAATGGTCAGTGGCACACCAACCGCGGCTGGCGCTGCCAGTTCAACGGCGCGATCGGCCCCTACAAGGGCGGCCTGCGCTTCCAGAAGAACGTGTATGAGGGCATCATCAAGTTCCTGGGCTTCGAGCAGACCTTCAAGAACAGCCTGACCGGCCTGCCCATCGGCGGCGCCAAGGGCGGTTCCGACTTCGATCCCGCCGGCAAGTCCGACGCCGAGGTCATGCGTTTCTGCCAGAGCTTCATGACCGCTCTGTATCGTTACATCGGGCCCGACATCGACGTTCCCGCCGGTGACATGGGCGTGGGCGGCCGCGAGATCGGCTACCTGTATGGCCAGTACCGTCGCCTGAAGGGCGTGTGGGAGAACGGCGTTCTGACCGGTAAGGGCATGAGCTACGGCGGCTCCCTGATCCGTCCCGAGGCTACCGGCTACGGCGCTATGTACTATCTGCAGGAAGTGCTGAAGCACGAGAATGACACCATCGAGGGCAAGCGTATCGCTATCTCCGGCTACGGCAACGTGGGCTGGGGCATCATGAAGAAGGCCGCTCAGCTGGGCGCCAAGGTCACCTACTTCGCAGGTCCCGACGGTTACGTTCACGATCCCGACGGCGTCATCACCGACGAGAAGCTGAACTTCATCCTCGAGATGCGCGCCAAGGATCCTATGCACTGCAAGCCCTATGCTGACAAGTTCGGCTGCGAGTTCGTCGCTGGCGAGAAGTGCTGGGGCGTCAAGGATGTTGACGTGTACATGCCCGCCGCTATGCAGAACGACGTTAAGATGGAGTCCGCTGAGAAGATCGCTGCTTCCGGCGTGAAGTACTACATCGAGGTCGCCAATATGCCCACCACCAACGAGGCTCTGAACTATCTGCGTCAGCAGAAGGGCATCATCGTGGCTCCCTCCAAGGCTGTTAACGCCGGCGGCGTGGGCGTCTCCGCTCTGGAAATGTCCCAGAACTCCGAGCGTCTGGTCTGGACTGCCGACGAGGTCGACCATCAGCTGCACAAGATGATGGAGAACATCCACAAGGTGTCCGCCGAGGCCGCTGAGGAGTACGGTCTGGGTTACGATCTGGTTGCCGGTGCCAACATCGCTGGCTTCAAGAAGGTCGCCGAGGCTATGATGGAGCAGGGCTGCTTCTAAGCCGAACGCCATCATCTGTACCAAAGTACATAAAAAGTCCCGAGGCTCTGCCTCGGGACTTTTTTACTCTACTTGCGCAAAAGGGCAATCGCCCTTTTGCGCAAAATAAGGTTCACTCCGACCCGTATCTTTCGCATGCGAATTCTGCGAAGCTTTTTATTGCATGGGTCTGCATCTATATGGTACAATAAAGGCGATTTATGTACCCTATAACGCCCTTTATTGTACCTATTATTCTATCATTTTTGCAGGAGGACGCCGCTATGAAAGACATCCGCCGCGTTGCCATCGCCGGTGCCGGCACCATGGGTTACTCGCTGGCCCAGGCATTTTCCGCCGCCGGATACCCGGTGAAACTCTATGACCTGTTCCCCGCCGCGCTGGACAAGGCGCGGGACATGATCGCCCTGAACCAGCAGACCGAGGTGACCAGCGGCAAGCTGACGGCGGAGCAGTCCGCCGCCCTGATTGGGCGTATCTCCCTCACCTCACAGCTGGAGGATCTGGCAAACACCGATTTTCTGGTGGAGGCCATTCTGGAAAAGCTGGAGGTCAAGCACGATTTCTACCGCCAGCTGTGCGCCGTCGTGGCGGAGGACGCCATACTGTGCAGCAATACCTCCGGATTGAGCATCACCAAAATAGCCGAGGCCGTCACCCATCCGGAGCGGTTCGCCGGAATGCACTGGATGAATCCACCCCATATTATTCCCCTCATTGAAATCGTGGAGGGCGAAAAAACCGCGCCGGAGACAGCGGAATGCGTCCGTCAGGTGGCGCTGGGCATGAAGAAAAAGCCCGTTATCGTCAAGGACGCACCCAGCTTCGTGCTGAACCGCTTGCAGCAGGCCATTCTGCGGGAGTCCCTCCACATCGTGCAGCAGGGCATTGCCAGTCCCGAGGCGGTGGACGACGTGATGAAGTACGCGCTGGGTTTCCGGTACGCCTGCTTTGGCCCCTTCGAGACCTGCGATCTGGGCGGGCTGGACATTCACCACAACATCGCCAAGTACACCTTCGCCGACCTGTGCAACGCCACCGAGCCGTTTGGTCTCATCAGCGAGTGCATTGAGCACGACCGGCTGGGCGTGAAGAACGGCGCGGGGTTCTATGACTACTCCGACGGCAAGGACGTGGAGGTGATCCGCCACCGGGATCACATGTTCAATAAGCTGGCGCAATGCTTGTTTGAGGACGAGGAGTAAAGTATAAGAAAAAGGCAGCCCATGGGCTGCCTTTTTCTTATACTTTCAAATATTCACCAATCGCAGTTGTCTGCGCGGGAGATGCCGCCCAGCATACCGCAGGCCAGCGGGAAGTCGTTGATAAGGATACTGATCTCCATCTTATTCTCGCCGGTGATCTCCGCCAGCTTATCGGTCAGCGCCGTCATGATGGCGTTTTTCGCCTGCTGGGTACGATCCGGGATAGTCGTCCAGTCGATGCGCACGATGGGCGCGGTCTTGCGTACGTTCTCCGGATCCATCTCGTGAATGTAGACGTATACATTTTTCAAGGGCGTGCTGGTATTGGCGTGAATGGTAGCGACGGCAAAATCCATCAGATCCTGTTTCCACTCCCTGGTGTGCTTTCCGGTAACGGTAACACGAACATGGGCATGATGGTATCCTCCTGTGTATCGTTTTGCGGCAGCTGTGCCGGTGGTCACGCTTCGATGGCTTCGCGCACCTTTTTGATCTTCTCCGCCAACTCCGCGAAGGCAGTGCAGCTGAGAGATTGTGCCGCGTCGCTCAGTGCGGCGGCGGGGCGGTCGTGTACCTCGATCAGCAGGCCGTCCGCTCCGGCTGCCACGGCAGCCAACGCCAGCGGCGGCACCAGCGCCGCCTCCCCTGCCGCGTGGCTGGGATCCACGATCACCGGCAGGTGGGTCATCCGCTTCAACACCGGGATAGCGCTGACGTCCAGCGCCGCCCGGCTGGTCTTGGAAAAGCTGCGGACGCCCCGCTCGCACAGCACCACGTTGGGGTTGCCGCCCGCCAGAATGTACTCCGCCGATTGCAAAAGCTCCTCCACCGTGGCGCCCACGGCTCGCTTCAGCAGCACTGGCTTTGACTGCTGACCCAAGGCACGCAGCAGCTCGTAATTCTGCATGTTCCGCGCGCCCACCTGTAACATGTCCACCTGCTCAAACTGGGGCAGCTGGGCCGCGTCGGTGATCTCCGACACGGTGGGCAATCCCACTTCCCTTCCGGTCTGGGCCAGCAGCTCCAGCGCAGGCGCGCCGAAGCCCTGAAAAGCATAGGGCGATGTGCGGGGCTTGTAAGCACCGCCCCGCAGCACCAGCCCGCCGGCAGCCTTCACCGCCCGCGCCACACCCTGCATTTGCAAGGCGGATTCCACGGCACAGGGGCCTGCCATCAGGCAGAAGCCCTTACCGATCTGTGCGTCACCCACGGACACCACCGTGTCCTCCGGGTGGGTCTGGCGGGACGCCAGACGCCACACCGGCGTCAGCCGTTTGACCTCCGCCACATAGGGCAGCGCCAGCAGGCGCTGCTCGTCCAGCGTCCAGGTCTCCCCCACCAACGTCAGCATGGTTCGTCCGGCGCTGTCGGCGCGGGCTGTGCCGATGCCCTGACGGCTCAGCTGGATCACCAGCGACCGTATCGCCGCTTCCGGCGTGTCTTTTTTTACGAAAATCAGCATAGAAGCCTCCGAAAACCGCCGAAACGGCGGATGTTGTCGTATTGATATAGTATAGCACGTTTGAGGGTGGTTGGCAATATGGGGAAATCGCCTCCCTCCTAATGCACCACATCAGTTTTCTTAGCGTTTGACATTATTGACAACGCCGCAAAACCTGCTATAATGTCGCTAAGGAGAAAGGAGAATCAACACTATGTCCGATAACTTCACATTAAGCTGCTGCTCGACGGTAGACGTCCCCTATCAATATCTGGAAAGCCGCCGCATTCCGGTGCTGTTTTACACCTATGTGGTGGAGGATGTAACCTACGTGGACGACATGGGGCGGGATCCTCAGGCGCTGCCCCGGTTTTACGAAATGCTGGCGGCGGGCAAGCTGCCCCAGACCAGCCAAATCAATGTGGCGGAGTATGTGGAATTTTTTGACGGCCTGTTGAAGCAAGGCGGCGACGTGCTGCATCTGGGCTTCACCTCCGGCCAGTCCGGCTCCATCCACAACGCATTTCTGGCGGCGGAAATGCTGCGGGAAAAGTACCCACGGCAGAAGTTGCTGGTGGTTGACACCCTGTGCTCGTCCTCCGGCTATGGACTGCTGGTGGACACCGTGGCGGACATGCGGGACGCCGGCGCCACCATTGACGAGGCGTATCAGTGGGCCATGGACAACCGCAACAAGGTGCATCACCAGTTTTTCTCCACCGACATGACCCAGTTCCGGCGTACCGGCCGGGTGTCCGGCGCGGCAGCGGCCATCGCCACGGTGCTGAACATCTGCCCGCTGATGCGGCTGGACAACAAGGGCGCCATCAAGGCCTACGACAAGGTGCGGGGCAAGCACAAGGCCATCGAGGCCACGGTGAACGCCATGGAGCAGCACGCCCAGGGCGGCACGGAGTACGACCAGCGGTGCTGGATCTGCCACTCCCAGTGTCCCGATCTGGCGCGGCAGCTGGCCGACGCGCTGGGTGAACGGTTCCCCCACGTGAAGGGTCACATCCGCATCTGCAATATCGGCACCATCATCGGCAGCCACGCAGGCCCCGGCACGGTGGCGGTGTTCTTCTACGGCGACGAACGACCGGAAATGACGTAATTGCTTGCATTCGATACGGATTGCCACGCCAGTGTACGCACTGGCTCGCAATGACAAAACGGCGGGTGGGGTAGAACCCCGCCCCTACGCAGCGTTTGTTGTAACCGGTGCAGTTATCGTTAGGGCGGACAGAGTCGTCCGTCCCTACAAAATGTTTGACGAACCCGATGCTGCTTCACCACGCCGCACATTTTTCCCGCCTGATGGCAAAAAAAGAGACGCTCTTATGAGCGTCTCTTTTTTATGGAATGAGGTTCTAACTTAGAACTCCTTCTTCTTGCCGATGACGACAGCGCCGCCGGCGACGGACAGCAGGCTCATGCCAACATACATGGCAACACCGGCGTCGAAGGTCTTGGCGGAAGGCACCTTGTTGGTGTCGTCAGTCTTGTTGTCATTGTCCTTATCGGTGGTCCAGTAGTAGGCCACGTCGCCCAGGATCACGCCGTCCTCCACGTTCACGAACTTGGCCTTGACCAGCTCATTGGCAAAGGTGGAGCTGTAGGTGTCTGCAGTCTCGGGGGTGCTGTAGGGGAAGTCGGAGCCGTAGAAGGTGCGGTTGCAGAAGTAGCACTTGTACTCGTTGACGTCCTTGACGATCTTGCCGTCGGCGGAGTTCTTGTACTCGACGTTCTTCTTCACCAGAACCATCAGGTGGCCGGAGGGAACGACCTCGGAGTTCCGATCCCAATTGCCATCCTTGCCGAACACGGTAGCGGCGCGAACGGCAACAACATTGTCATAGTCGCCATCGACGGTGACATAAGCGACAGCGTCATCGGCGTCGCTCTTGATCCAGTAATTGCTGTTCTTGACGTCCTTGTAGCAGTCCTTGGGAGCCTTGGCGTTGTTGTCGCCGCAGCCGACATACTTGTGCTCAGCAACAGCATCAGCCTTCAGCGCGTTGACCTTCATGTCATCCTTCTCAACACGCAGCAGATAGACGATCTTGCCGTCCCGCTGATAGGTGACGATGAAGTTGCTGGCGCTGTCATAGACGTCGGGATCGGCGGTCTCAACGAACCACTCGCCATTGGCCTTGCCCTCATAGTGAGGCAGAACGGTATCGGTCTGTGCGACGGACTTCAGCTCGTCATACTTGGTGTGCTCGCCCTTCTTGGTGACTTCAATGTCGTAGCCATCCGCAAAGGCGACGGTGCACAGGCTCAGAGCCATAACAAGGCTGAGAACCAGAGCAACGATCTTTTTCATGTTTGGTTCCTCCAAAAGATAGATTTGCAAAAACGTGCGCCTCGTTTTTACAGCCGCAAGTATAGCATAGAATTTTTCGCAGTCAATGCTTTTGGCGGAATTGTTGTCAATGTGTAATCATTTGTAGCAGTTTTGTCTCTATTATATGGACATATTTTCCAACGCAGCCAAGAAGCGGAAAAGGCAGCGGCATATCATAAGCAAATGTAAACCGTACACAATGCACAGTCTCCCCCATGTCATTCCGAAGCAACGGCAAAAAAATAGACGCTCTTGCGAGCGTCTATTTTTATGAATCAGAATGAGATTCTAAATTAGAACTCCTTCTTCTTGCCGATGACGACAGCGCCGCCAGCGACGGACAGCAGGCTCATGCCAACATACATGGCAACACCAGCGTCGAAGGTCTTGGCAGAGTTGACGCCCTTGTTGTCAGCCTTGGTGCCGTTGTCCTTATCGGTGGTCCAGTAGTAAGCCACATCGCCCAGGATCACGCCGTCGGCAACATTGACGAAGCCGGCGTTGACCAGCTGCTTGGCATACTCGGAGCTGTACACATCAGCGGTCTCGGGGGTGCTGTACTGATAGTTGGAGCCGTAGAAGGTGCGGTTGCAGAAGTAGCACTTGTACTCGTTGACGTCCTTGACGATCTTGCCGTCGGTGGAGGTCTTGTACTCGATGTTCTTCTTCACCAGAACCATCAGGTGGCCAGCGGGAACGACTTCAGCGTTCTTGTCGTAGTCGGGCGCACCGAACACGGTAGCGGCACGGACTTCGACCACGTTGTCATACTTGCCATCAACGGTGACATAAATACCAGTGTGTTCATCGTTGTCGCCCAGCTTGACCCAGTACTTGTCGTTCTTGACATCCTTGTAGCAATTCTTGGGAGCCTTGTCGTTCTCATCGCCGCAGCCGACATACTTGTGCTCAGCAACAGCCTTAGCCTTCAGAGCACCAGCCTTGTCGGTGTGATTGTAAGCACCAGAGGCGGACTTGACGCAAACCAGATATACAACCTTGCCATCCTTCTGATAGGTGACAACGAACTCGTCGGCGCTATCATAGACGTCGGAATCGGTGGTCTCGCAGAACCACTCACCATAGGTCTTACCCTCATAGTGAGCCAGGACGTCGTCCTTCTGCTCGACAAACTTCAGGTCGTCATACTTCTCGTGCTGACCCTTCACAGTGACTTCCAGATCGTAGCCAGCAGCGAAGGCGACGGTGCACAGGCTCAGAGCCATAACCAGGCTCAGAACCAGAGCAACAATCTTCTTCATGTTTGGTTCCTCCATAAAAATTATTTGCAAAAACGTATCTCTCATTTTTACGGTTACCAATATACCATAATTTTTCCAGCCGTCAAGGGGTTTCAGGTAATTGTTTCCAAACTGTAACTTTTGGTAAAAAATTTGTTACCGGGTGGAGGACAGGGGAGGAGACATAATAAACGCAGCAGATACGGTAAACATTCGTAGGGGCCGACGACTCTGTCGGCCCTGTTAAAAATGGTACAGTCATCGTTAGGGCGGGCAGAGTCGCCCGCCCCTACGAAGATCTAGCGGGGTTTGTTTCGTGCGGCGGCACGTGGTCATTCCGAACCAGTGACAGACGTCACTGGTGTGGGAATCCGTAACCCAAGAAATGCGGTGGAAGGCAAGATAGACGCTACGGCGGCATAGCCGCCGAGATCGACACTAAAAACATGCCACCGGCATGTTTTCTTAACGTGTCGACCCCGCCCCTACTTTCACGTTACGGATAAAACGCGAAAACCGCCACTCTGGCAAGTGACGGTTTTCTTATTATAGAAACTAACACTTAAAAGAGATCAAACCGCTTGTCGCAGCGCCTTTTTGTGTTTATTATATCGATTTTGCGGGGTTTGTCAAGTCTGCAAGGCGGTTTTTACAAATCTACCTTTTCGTACAGCGCTGCGGCCTTACGGAACGTCAGCAGCAGACCCAACCCATATACCACGATGCTGACCGCCAGCGCCGGCAGCAGCCGCAGCTGGGTGGCGGCGTCCAGATCGTCCAGCCAGCCCAGCCCCGGAAAATGGGGCAGCGCCTCGCACACGATCATCAGCAGCGTCACGGGGATCAGCGCCTTGATGAAGGCCACGCCCACTTTATAGCCGCTGCGGTAGAAGGAGGTCAGGAACACGGCGTTGAACACCGCGTACATCAGAAAGCCCGCCGCGAACAGCGCCAGATTGGGATCCATGCCCACCAGATTGTCCTTGCCCGGCTGCAAACGCACCGCCAGCAGCGAACAGGGAACCAACACTGCCAATGACAGCAGCTCCACCAGCGCCACCAGCACGCAGCCTGCCTTTACCGTGTCCCGCTTGGGAACCGGCAGAATGGCGGAATAGTAGATATCCTTCTGTTCCCGGACGTTCAGAAACGTGAAGAACAGCCCCAGCATCACATAGAAAAAGATGACGGTATAGGGGTAGTTGGGGATCAGCACCATGACGCCGAACAGGCAGAACACCGGCGTCATGGGGTGGCACACCAGCCGCAGCTGCTTATATAATAGCGCGTTCATCCAGCTCCCTCCTTTCCACGGAAACGATGATATCCTCCAGCGTGGCGCCCCGGTCGGCGTAGGCCGCCATGAACTCCGCCACGGTGGAGCTATGGAAGATCGCGCCGTCCTTGATAAAGGTGATGTGGCTGGCGCACTTCTCCAGATCGGAGGTGATGTGGGTGGAGAACAGGATGCTCCGCTGGCCGTCCGCCACGATGGCCCGGAACAGCTCCACCAGCTCGTCACGGGACACCGGGTCAAGGCCGCTGGTGGGTTCGTCCAGGATCAGCAGCTTGGCGTTGTGGCTCAGCGCCAGCGCCAGCAAATACTTTACCTTCATGCCGCTGGACAGCTGATCCACCCGCTTGCTCTCGTCGATGCCGAACAGCTCCAGATAGTGGCGGTATTTCGTCTCGTCCCAGTTGCGGTAAAACCGCCGGGTCACGTCGGTGATGGTCTTGACCTTCTTCTTGGGGTAGAAGTCGATGCCGCCCAGCACCACGCCAATCTGCTCCTTGAATTCCCGCTCGTGCTGCCGCACGTCCTGCCCGAAAAAGCGGACGTCGCCGCCGTCAGGGTGTACCAGTCCCAGAATGGATTTCAACGTGGTGGATTTGCCCGCGCCGTTGCGGCCGATAAAACCCACCACCGCGCCCTGGGGCACGTCGAAGGACACGTCCTTCAGGGTAAAAGCAGGGTAGGTCTTGCGCAGACCCCTTACTTCCAATGCGTTCATTCCTCGTCCTCCCCGTCCTCCGGCATGCCGTCGAACACCTGCCGCAGCATGGGGTGCAGCTTCTCCGGCGTCTGCAGGGCGATGCCCCGTTTCTTGTCCGCCAGCAGCACCAGCATATCGCCCGGCTCGATGCCGAACATCTCGCGGGCCTCCTTGGGGATCACGATCTGTCCCTTTGGCCCCACCCGCACCGAACTCATGTAGTGCCGGTCGTCACGTCGTGTGCTTTTCATGATGCCCTCCGTTTCAAAAGTATAACTTTTCTTACTTTGGTGATATTGTAGCACAGAGAGGGGGTGATGTCAAGAGTAGGGCGGGGTAGAACCCAGCCCTACGGCTTATCAAATTTTGCCGGTTATCATTCGTGGGGCTTTGTCTCCTGATAGAACATGTTCCAGTCCACCTGATAGGCGTGGAGGGCTTCCGGCGTGTGGCAGACCATCCGCAGGGTCATGCCGGGGTGCTCCCGGTCGAAGGTCACCAGCTCCCGCAGGGCGATATGAGCTGCCTGTGGTAGAGGATAGCCGTAGACGCCCGTGGAGAGGGAGGGAAAGTCCACGCTGCGGCAGCCGGTCTCCCACGCCAGCGCCAGACAGGAGCGGTAGCAGGAGGTCAGCAGCGCCGCTTCGCCGTATTGGCCTCCGCGCCAGATGGGGCCGGGGGTGTGGATCACGTACCGGCAGGGCAGGTCAAAGGCGGGGGTGAGCTTGGCCTGCCCAGTCTCGCAGCCGTTCAGGGCGCGGCAGGCCTCCAGAAGACGCGGCCCGGCGGCCCGATGGATGGCGCCGTCCACGCCGCTGCCGCCCAGAAGGGAGCAGTTGGCGGCGTTGACAATGGCGTCCGCATGGGAAAGGGTGATATCCCCTAAAACGACAGAAACAGACATAAAATGCACCTCACTTAACAAAAACGTAACATAAGTGTGAACAAAAGCTGAATTTTTCATCCGCTTGGCATCGGATATATTTACAGAAAACGGAAACCATGCTACAATAAACCAAGGAAGATGAACAGAGGAAGGAGCGCGAGCATGGTAAGAAAATATGTCCCCGTCTACGAAGGCAACCTGCGCAAGCACACCCTGTCGGTGCCCCGGTGCATCAGCGAATGCAGCGGCATCCGGGTGTTCGGCCGCCGCATCAAGTCGCTGGTGTTCTCCACGGACGTGGCCATCATCAAGAATATCAACGCCGATGCGGTGATCGCCGTGTATCCCTTTACGCCACAGCCCAGCATCACGCAGGCTATTATCGGCATCTCGGAGGTGCCGGTGTTCTGCGGCGTGGGCGGCGGACTGACCAACGGCGTCCGCAGCGCCAGCATGGCGGCCTATGTGGAGCATCAGGGCGCTTACGGCGTGGTGTGCAACAGCAAGATTGGGCTGGACACCATCCGCGCCATCAAGGAGGCGGTGGAGATCCCGGTGGTGTACACGGTGATCTCGGAGAAGATGGATATCGAGCTGTATCTGGCGGCAGGCGTGGACTTCGTGAATGTGTCCGGCGCGGCACGGACGCCGGAGATCGTGGCGGCGCTGCGTGCCAAGTACCCGGAACTGCCCATCATCGCCACCGGCGGCCCTACGGACGAGAGCATTACCGCCACCATCCGGGCGGGCGCTAACGCCATCACCTACACGCCGCCCAGCAGCGCGTCGCTGTTTGCCAAGACCATGGCGGACAACCGCAGTGAGCTGGAATGATACATATATAATAACATACCGCAGGGCTGACCGTGTGTCAACCCTGCGGTTTTGATGATCCGTAGGGGCGACCCTTGCGGTCGCCCGTGCGATTTATGTGCTGATGTGACGTGGGCGGCCGCAAGGGCCGCCCTTACAAAAGTGCATCGCGTCGATTACATCTCCAAATATGCCTTGCACTTGGCGTTGGCGGCTTCGGCTACGCGGCCTTCATCCACGGTAGCCAGATGGCCTTCCCGAACAGTGACGCGGCCATGCACCACCGTGTAATCCACCGCTCCGCGAACACCTACTGTGCCCAGCACGGACTTGGCATCGAAGCAGGAGCCTACCAGCTCCAGACGGCGGCTGTCGATCAGGAACAGGTCGGCGCACTTGCCCACCGCCAGCTGGCCGATATCGTCACGGCCCAGCAGACGGGCGCTGCCCCGTGTAGCCATCTTCAGAATGTCGTAGCCGGTGGGAGCGGCCTTGCTGGAATTCAGACGGTGCAGCAGGAAGGCCACACGCAGCTCCTCCATGAGACTGGAGCCGTCGTTGCTGGCGCTGCCGTCCACGGCAAGGCCTACGGGAACGCCCAGCTCCAGCATTTCCGGAATGCGGGCGATGCCGCTGGACAGCTTCATGTTGCTGATGGGGCAGTGGGCCACGCCGGTGCCGGTGTCCGCCAGCAGGCGCAGCTCCTCGTCATTGAAGTGGATGCCGTGGGCAAACCACACGTCGTCGCCGATCCAGCCCAGACGCTGCATATATTCCAAGGGGCGGACGCCCTCACGCTCCAGCATGAAGTTTTCCTCGTCCTTGGTCTCGCACAGGTGGGTGTGAAGCCGGACGTGGTACAGCCGGGCCAGAAGGGCGCTTTGCCGCAGCAGCTCCGCCGACACGGAGAAGGGGGAGCAGGGCGCCAGCGCCACGCGGTGCATAGAGCCGTAGGCGGGATCGTGGTACTTCTCGATGCAGCGGATGGAGTCCGCCATGATCTCGTCCACCGTCTGTACCACGCTGTCCGGCGGCAGGCCGCCGTCCTTGACGCTCAAGTCCATGCTGCCGCGGCTGAGATACATGCGGATGCCCAGCTCCTGGGCCGCCGCCAGCTGTGCGCCCAGCAGGTCGCCGCTGTCGGCGGGGAACACGTAGTGGTGGTCGAAGCAGGTGGTGCAGCCGTGCTTCATCAGCTCACCCATGCCGGTGAGACTGGACAGGCGGATCACGTCCTCATCCAGATTCTTCCAGATTTCGTACAGGGTCTTGAGCCAGTCGAACAGCTCCATGTTCTGCACTTGGGGCAGATTGCGGGAGAACACCTGATACAGGTGGTGGTGGGTGTTGACCAGACCGGGGTAGCACAGCATGTGGCTGGCGTCGATGGTCTCGTCGGCGGTGACAGCCAGCTCGGGGCCGATGGCCTTGATGAAGCCGTCCTCACAGTAGAGGTCAACGTTGGTCAGCAGACGGTCGTTGTCGTCACAGGTGACAAGCTGGGAGATGTTTTTCAGCAGCAGGGTAGACATATTGCGTCCTCCTTTGGTTAAAATAGGTAGGAAAAAAGAGCAGGCCGCAAAACGGCCTACTCTTTTTCGTATCAGGGTCAGCGTTCCTCGCGGAAGTAGGAGAGACCGAGGGACGCAGGGGGCTGATCCTCCCGCTTCTTACGCAGGGAGACGACAATCAGCACCAGCAGAGTGATGACGTAGGGCAGCATCTTGTACAACTCCTTGACAGCCATCTGACCGCCGGGGGTGGGCAGATAGATGTTGATGATGTACAGGCCGCCGAACAGGATGGAGGCCAGAATGCTGACATTGGGACGCCAGATGGTGAAGATGACCAGCGCGATAGCCAGCCAGCCGCGGTCACCGAAGGCGTTGTTGGACCACACGCCGTTGGCGTAGTCCATGACGTAGTACAGGCCGCCCAGCCCTGCGATCATGGAGCCGATGCAGGTAGCCAGATACTTGTACTTGGTGACGTTGATACCGGCAGCGTCGGCGGTAGAGGCGCTCTCGCCCACGGCGCGCAGGTGCAGGCCGGGACGGGTGTGGTTCAGGAAGTAGGACGCGCCCAACGCGATGATGATGGCCACATAGGCCAGGAAGCCGTAGGACAGGAACAGCTGGCCGAACCAGCCGGTGCTGCCGGCGCCGGGCAGAGTGGTCTTGAAGAACAAACTGGTGTTGGACAGGGCAATGGAGGGGACTTCACTGTTGGTCAGCTTGATGAGGGAGCCGCCGAAGAAGTTGCCCACGCCCACACCGAAGGTGGTCATGGCCAGACCGGTCACGTTCTGGTTGGCACGCAGCGTAACGGTCAGGAAGCAGTACAGCAGGCCCATCAGCAGAGAGCCCAGCAGAGAGCAGAGAATGGGGATCATGATGGCAAGGAAGCCGTTCATTTCGGCGGCGGGGACGGACTGCTCATAGAAGAACGAGCCGATGACGCCGCTGATGCCGCCCACATACATGATGCCGGGGATACCAAGGTTCAGGTTGCCGGATTTTTCCGTCAGGATCTCGCCGGTGCTGCCGAACAGCAGGGGAATGCCCTGCATGACCGCACGGGGGAAGAAAGATACAAAATCAAAGCCCATCTGTTACGCCTCCTTCTTGCTGTTCTTACGCAGGGTGACTTTATAGGTGATAAAGAACTCGGTAGCAATAATGAAGAACAGGATGATACCGGTCAGAATATCCGCGAAGGAGTGGTTCAGGCTCAGGGCGCTGGCCACCTCGCTGGCGCCGCGATCCATTGTCACCAGCAGCAGGGAAGCGGCGATCATGATGAAGGGGTTGAACTTGGACATCCAGGAGACCATGACGGCGGTGAAGCCGCGGCTGTCCACGATGGTGGTGGTCAGGGTGTGGTCCACGCCGGCGGTCATCATGAAGCCCATCAGGGCGCACAGCGCGCCGGAGAGCACCATGGTGCGGATGATGACGCGATCCACCTTGATACCGGCGTAGCTGGCGGTGCGCTGGCTTTCGCCCACAACGGCGATCTCGTAGCCGTGCTTGCTGTACTGGAGATAGATGTACATCAGGCCGGTCATGATGGCCACGATCAGGATGGGCAGCAGGTAGGCGTTGCCGAGCTCCGGCAGCCAGCCTGCGCGGGTAGACTGGTTGATGATACCGATCTTACCGGCGCCCTTGGGCACCTCCCAGATAATGATGAAGAAGGAGGCCAACTGCATGGCGATGTAGTTCATCATCAGGGTGAACAGGGTCTCGTTGGTGTTCCACTTGGCCTTGAAGAAGGCGGGCAGGAAGCCCCACAGAGCGCCGGCCAGCAGCGCGGCGATCAGGGATACCAGGATCAGCGCGGCGTTGGGCAGCTTGTCGTCCAGGGTGATCATGCAGGCGGTGGTGGCCAGGCAGCCGATCAGGGTCTGACCTTCAGCGCCGATGTTCCAGAAGCGCATTTTGAAGGCGGGAGTCACGGCCAGAGAGATACCCAGCAGCATCGCCACGTTACGGGCGGTGACGCCGATACGGCGGCTGGTGCCGAAGGCACCCTCCAGAATAGTGCCGTACACGCTGATGGGGTTCTGGCCGGTCAGCAGCGTCGTGACCAGACCGCAGAACACCAGAGCCAGCAGCAGGATGCCGCCGCGGATCAGCAGTGCCTTGCCCAGAGGAAGGGCGTCACGCTTGGAAATATGAAAAAGGGATTGTTTACGCATTTTCCTTCGCGCCTCCTTCCACACGGGTCATCAGAGCGCCCACTTCAAGCTTGTTGGTCTTACGGGCGTCCACCACGCCGGACACCTGTCCGCCGCAGAGCACCACGATCCGGTCGCACAGCTCCAGCAGCACGTCCAGATCCTCGCCGACGTAAACGACGGCCACGCCCTTCATCTTCTGCTCGGTCAGCAGATTGTAAATGGTATAGGATGTATTGATATCCAGACCGCGGACAGCGTAGGCGGTCATCAGCACAGAGGGCTGCTGGGCGATCTCACGGCCCACCAGAACCTTCTGCACGTTACCGCCGGACATGCGGCGAACGGGGAAGCTGGTGCTGGGAGTGACGACCTCCAGCTCCTGCCAGATGCGCTGGGCCAGTGCTTCCGGATCCTTGCGGTTCAGGAACGCGCCCTTACCCTTACGCCAGGAGCGCAGCATCATGTTGCCGGTCATACCCATGGAGCCCACCAGACCCATGCCCAGACGATCCTCGGGGACGAAGCTCATGGCGATACCGGCCTTGCGGATATCCATGGGATCCTTGCCCACCAGCTCCTGAGCCTGAGCGTTTTCCTCGGGCGGGAAGAAGGTGACGGAGCCGGACTGGATGGGATACAGGCCCGCGATGGATTCCAGCAGCTCGCGCTGGCCGGAGCCTGCCACGCCTGCCACGCCCAGCACTTCGCCGGCGTTGATGGTAAAGCTGACGTTGTCCAGACGCTTGACGCCCAGCTCGTCAAACACGGTCAGGCCGTCCAGCTTCAGGCGGGGCGTGACGTTGATGGGCTCGGGCCGGTTGATATTCAGGGTGACGCTGTGGCCCACCATCATATCGGTCAGGGACTGCTGGTCGGCATCCTTGGTCTGCACGTCGCCGATATACTCGCCCTTGCGGAGCACGGCCACGCGGTCGGACACGTCCAGCACCTCGTGCAGCTTGTGGGTGATGATGATGAGGGACTTGCCGTCGGCCTTCATGTTGCGCATGACGGCAAAGAGCTTGTCCGTCTCCTGCGGGGTCAGCACGGCGGTGGGCTCATCCAGGATCAGGATATCCGCGCCGCGGTACAGCACCTTGACGATCTCGACAGTCTGCTTCTGGGAAACGGACATGTCGTAGATCTTCATGTCGGGGTCGATGTCAAAGCCGTATCTGTCGCAGATGTCCTTGACCTTTTTGCGGGCATTGTTCAGATCCAGCTTGCCCTCGAGACCGAGAATGATATTCTCGGTGGCGGTGAACAGATCGACCAGCTTGAAGTGCTGGTGGATCATGCCGATGCCCAGATCAAATGCATCCTTGGGAGACGCGATGGTGACGGGCTTATCGTGGATGTAGATTTGTCCCTCATCAGGGAAATAAATACCGGAGAGCATATTCATCAGAGTGGTCTTGCCGCTGCCGTTTTCACCCAGCAGGGACAGGATCTCACCCTCGCGCAGTTCCATATTGATGGCGTTATTGGCCACCACGGAACCAAAGCGCTTGGTGATATTCTCCATTTTGATCGCGCATTTGTTTTCCAAGGCTGTCATCCTTTCTTTCGGCGCAGATGGCTGCAACACCTCGTAGCACGCCGGGGCTAAATTCCATACGCTTTATTCTAGCACAGATATCAGTGGTTGTAAATCAAAATTCGCAAAAAATTTGTCAGGTATACACAAAGAATGTAAGGTTATACAAGAATGTCGAAAATCCTTTGTGAGAATCGTCAAAAGCACTGTGGAAAAAGAAGAAGGTGGGCTGCTTGCGCAGCCCACCTCATTGTGGCTTGGGATGTTGTCCGTTTCGGACGACATTACATAGCGGTATTCAGCAGGTTGATGCCATCGATCTGCAGATCGAAGTAAGGAGCGGAACGCTTCGCGGACTCGGCGAAGTAACCGTTCTCGACGACCTCGGTATCACCGGTGTAAGCCTCGTCGGTATCGACGTCGGCCAGGTAGGAGGTGATGTGACCGTCAGCGTCGACCTTCAGGAAGTCGACCTTGAAGGGGTTCATAGTATCATCAGCCTTGGTGGTGAAGGTGGCGCAGTCGAAGACATGCAGCTCACCGCTCTCCAGCTTGGCAATGGCGGCATCGATAGCTTCCTGAGTGCCGGCAGCGGCAACATCAGTGTTCAGCTCGGTCAGAACCACGGAGCCGGTAGCCAGAGTGCCGGTCCAGTCAGCGTCGATAGCCTTGCCATCGATGACGCACTGGATCGCATACTGATAGTAGGGAGCCCAGTTGATGCGGGAAGAAATGATGTAGGTGTTGGGGCCGGCCTCCTTGGTGGAGCCGTTGTAGGAGACGTTGGGAACCTTGGCGTTCTCGCAAGCGGTGGGAGCGCCCAGGGAGTCAGCGTGCTGGCTGATCAGGTTGCAACCCTTGTCGATCAGCAACTGAGCGCCTTCCTTCTCCAGAGCCTCATCATACCAGCTGCCGGTGAAGGTCACGTCCATGGTGACGGTGGGGCAGACGGAGCGGGCGCCCAGGAAGAAAGAGGTGTAACCGGAAACCACTTCGGCGTAGGTGAAAGCGCCAACGTAGCCGATCTTGGCGTTCTCGGCGGTGACCTTGGTGCCGTTGATCTCGGTGCCGTTCTCGATCATCTCATTGAGCTTCATACCGGCAGCGATACCGGCCAGATAGCGGCCCTCATAGATGGAAGCGAAAGCGTTGTGGTAGTTGGCCAGACCCTCGGTATGAGCGCGGGTACCGGTGCTGTGGCAGAACTGAACCTCGGGGAACTCCTGAGCGGCCTGGATCATGTAAGGCTCATGACCAAAGCTGTCGGCGAAGATGATGTTGCAGCCGGCGTCGACCATGTCAACAGCGGCCTCGTAGCACTCCTGACCCTCGGGAACGTTGGTCTTCAGGATGTAGTCATCCTCGGTCAGACCCAGGGCAGCGATGGCTTCCTTGGCGCCGTTGATGAAGTTGAGGTCATAGGTGGAGTTTTCATCGTGCAGAGTGATGAAACCGACCTTCACCTTTTTGCCCTCGGTGTTAGCGTCGTCGCCATTGTCACCGTTGGTGTTGTTGTCACCGCCGCCGCAGGCCACCAGGCTCAGCGCCATGACCAGGGCGAGGATCAACGCAAGGAACTTCTTCATTCTTGTTTTCCTCCTTTAAATATATATGACGTGCGGCTGAAGGTAGGGATAAAATTTGCCGCCCGCCTGAATAACGGATATGCTCCGGCATTCACAGGGGTATGAAATTGTTACAAAAGTATTATAAAGGATGTGCCCGCAAATTTCAACTAAAATTCTGCGCTCCTCATACTTTTTTTGATACTTCTGCCATTAGAAATATCAATGAAGAAATTGCTGAGATAAGTGAAAACGGTTCCGGAAAGGGTTACTGATGCACCCGAGTGCCGGTCTTGCCCTCAATTCCGTCCTTTGCTTTTTCGAGAAGCGTAATGAGGGCGGTGCGGCCGGGCTTGGACTCGGCGAACTTCACGGCGGCCTCTACCTTGGGCAGCATGGAGCCCTTGGCGAACTGGCCCTGGGCGATGTACTCGCGGGCCTGAGCGGGAGTCAGCTCGTCCAGACCCTGCTGGTTGGGCTTGTTGAAGTTGATGGCCACCTTCTCCACGGCGGTGAGGATGATGAGCATATCGGCGTCCAGCTGCTCGGCCAGCAGCTCGGAGGCGAAGTCCTTATCGATAACGGCAGCCGCGCCCTTCAGGTGGTTACGCTCGGTACGGTAGACGGGGATGCCGCCGCCGCCGCAGCAGATGACGATGTTGCCGCTGTCGCTGAGGGCGCGAATGGCGCCCAGCTCCACGATCTGCTGGGGCTTGGGGGAGGCCACATAGCGGCGCCAGCCACGGCCCGCGTCTTCCTTGAACAGGAAGCCGGTCTTGGCGGCCATGACCTTGGCCTCTTCCTCGGACAGGAACTTGCCGATGGGCTTGCTGGGGTCGTTGAAGGCGGGATCGTTGGGATCCACCTCCACCTGCGTGACCATGGTGACCACGGGCTCGTCGATGCCGCGGTTCATCATTTCCTCGTGCAGTGCGTTTTGCAGGTCATAGCCGATGTAGGCCTGACTCATGGCGCCGCAGACGGACAGGGGCGTGCTGTCCTGACGGGGATCCTCGTGCATCAGGGCCAGCATGGCGTTGTTGATGATGCCCACCTGAGGGCCGTTGCCGTGGGCAACGATGACCTCGTGACCCTCGGCGATCAGGTCAACGATGGCGCGGGCGGTGATCTGTACGGCGTCGGCCTGCTCGTGCAGGGTGCTGCCCAGAGCGTTGCCGCCCAGAGCGATAACGATTTTCTTTGCCATAATGGGTAATTCTCCTTTTATTTCCTTAGTTCCGAAAAAATACGACAGCGGCGGCGTTGCCGCCGCTGTCGCGGGTCATATTCGCGTTTTGATTAGAAGATCTTCCGGGTGTCCTTGGTCTCGTCCAGCTCCATCAGGGCCTTGACGGGATCCTTCACCTGAGCCAGGAAGATCATGGCGGCGATGATGTAGGGCTTGTAGGAAGCCTGCTTGTACAGAGGCACGATGTAGCGGTCGAACACGGAGTTGTCCACTTCGCCCTCGGCGCAGCTCAGGCCGGTGATGTCGGCGGGCAGGCAGTGCAGGTACAGCGCCTTGCCGTCCTTGGTGAGCTTCATCATCTCCTCGGTGCAGGCCCAATCCTTGTGCTGGGCGTTCTGGGCCAGCAGGCGCTTCTCCAGCGCGTCGATGCCGTCCTTATCGCCGGCGGCGTACAGCTTGGTGCGCTCCTCCATAGCGGCATAGGAAGCCCAGGACTTGGGATACACGATATCGGCGTCCTTGAAGGCCTCGGCCATGGAGTTGGTCTTGTGGAACTTGGAGCCGTACTTCTCGCAGTTCTTGCGGGCGACTTCCTCCACCTCGGGCATCACGTCGTAGCCATCGGGATGAGCCAGGGTCACGTCCATGCCGAAGCGGGTGAACAGACCGATGACGCCCTGAGGCACGGACAGGGGCTTGCCGTAGGAGGGAGAGTAAGCCCAGGTCATAGCGACCTTCTTACCCTTCAGGTTCTCCACGCC
>ERZ825670.1061-NODE-1061-length-32615-cov-20.518305_pt1 | contig 32615 bp, 33 predicted proteins | sample MGYA00519929_ERZ825670 | MGnify/ENA primary metagenome ERZ825670 (study PRJEB31778, sample SAMEA3449207) | human gut metagenome | biome: human gut; feature: human-associated habitat; material: faeces | place: United Kingdom | collected 2010/2012 ...
TATTAATAGTATTCTTAATAAACTTTATGGCAATATTTATTTACGAATTAATTAAGCCATTTTTAGTAAAATTGTTTAATGATTAGAATATATAAAATTGTAAGTATGCATTTGAAGTTATAATTACTACTTTTCTTTATAAATAGTAATTTGTTGAGGAGGTAAATTTATGGGTCTGTTTAATAAAAATGATAAAGGAAAAATTACTAAAAAATATTCAGATTGGTAGTTTTGAAAGAATTTTTATGGACGGTACAAAAGAAAAAGTTAGAGCAACAAAAAAGGGTTGTTTATGATTTCTTAAGACTTGATGAAGTTAAGGGTAGTATATGGGAATCTAAAGAACAATATCAAGGAAAGCACAAAAAGTTTTGGAAATAAAAATTACATTTTATTTCTTAGAAAATGATTTTAGCATAAATAATAATCATTATAATTATTAAAAAGAGATAAAGCTCAGATTTAGTAAAAAAGGAGAATTGTTATGGGATTATTTGGAAATTCAAAAAAACAAAACGAAAGAAAAAAATTAAAGAGTAAAGTTGACAAATTAATGAAATCGTATAGTAAAGAGAAAATTGATGGTGATACATATTTAAAAAAGATGATGGATTTAACAAGTTCTTATCAAAAGAAAAAAAAGTAAATGTAAATTTAAATATTAGAGAAGTCTTATTACAAATTTAAGTACAACTTACTTTAGTAAAGGAGGTAGTTATTATGAATATATTTAACACAAAAAAATCAAAGGAAGAATGGCAAAGAAAAATTGAAGAAAGTTATCAAAGAGGAAGAAATGATGCCGAAGATGAATTTTTATCTAAAAAAAGTAAAATAGAAATAGATGAAAAAGATTTGAAAAAAATGACTGAAAGAGAATTATTGGTAGAAATAATAAAGTCGTTAAATATACAAAACAAAAGAACAGATAATTTGAATTCAAAAATATCTTTTGTTATGGATTATAAAATGATTTTTAAAGAAATGAATAAAATAACAAATGAAATATATGACAAAGAGAAAATTTTATGTGAAAATATTTTGAAAAGTCAGGCTCAAATATCCGAATTCAAATGTGATGTTGCAAATATAAAAACTCACGTACAAGAAATAAAAGGATTACTTTCTATAATTAACTCTGCAAAAAGTGAACTCTCTAATATTTCATTAGAAATAGAAAATATTGTTCCAAAATTAAAAAAAGGATGTAATAGTTTAGAAAATATTGCTGAAAATATGAATGATACAATTTTAAAATATAAAGATAGTCCAGTAGAATTAATCAATAGAATAGATAAAAAAATTGGAATTGAAGATAAAGATATTGAATTTAAAAGCATAATTTCTAGTTTAGAAGATATAGAAAACAAAATATGTGATATAGAAACAAAATTGAATTCAGAATCAGATGATAGCATGAGTTCAAAAATTAGTGATATGGAATATAAGGTTAATACTGCATTAGATCAGTATGGATTTGGAAGCTTATATAGTAAAATTAATGAACTAGATATGAAACTAGATTCTATAGAGTCAAAAATAAATAACAATGATTTATATTAAAATTCAATTAAATAAATAATAAAATAACAAATTACAATTTATCGGTGAGATTAGTTTGAAATATATAACTAGTCTTTTTATTTTGAAAGAAAAATTTCTTTAGTGTCTAGGGTAGATGAAAATTTCCATCCACGATGGTCAAAAATGTCTAACATAATATAATAAGTTAATATAAAGAATTAATATAACAAAAATATAAATATTTATATTAAAATACAAGCATTAAAGGATTACTTTATTTGTTTATATAGTGGAGCACCATTAATACCTTTTATATTCGATAAATTTATTGTTATAATTGCTAATTCTAATTGATTACTTTTAAATCTATCATTATCTTTTATAGGTATTATTCTTATTAAATCTCTCCAAGTTTTACCTAAAATATTTTCTTTATTGTAGATGTTTGTAATTTTTTGTGGCTTTTACCTTCTAAATCTTTAAATGATATTTTGCTTTTAAAGGTATTTATATAAACACATCACATTCATCAAATATTAGGTATTTATTATTCTTAATAACAATGATATGTGGCATAACATAAGCAACATTTGTATCTGTAATATTTTTAATTGAATCATTACTTATAATTGGAGTAGTATTGTAAATCTATCTATTATTTCAATTTTTCTTTTTAATTTATCACTTATTTTTAATTCTTTTGTTTCTATATTTAACATAAAAAGGCTCCTTTACATAACAAAAAAACTAACTATTTCTAGTTAGCATTTATTACTCTCGGAAGTTAATTTCCGAGTTTCCTATCAATTTGGAGCAGGTGATGGGAATCGGACCCACGTTATTAGCTTGGAAGGCTAGAGTTCTACCATTAAACTACACCTGCATCGCTAAATGCAAGATTCATTTTACTAGAAATGGGTCCGATTGTCAATATCTTTGAAGAAAAAAGTTTAAAATATTAAATAAATTCTAAATAATTATAAATGGTTTAATTTTCTAGACTACTTTTTCTTTATAATAAATATTAATTGTTATATAATATTAATAGGTGATTAGAAATGGACAGAATGAATGAAATAATTGAACTTTTAAATAAATATTCATATGAATATTATACATTAGATAAGCCAACTGTTGATGATGCAGAATATGATAGATTAATGCAAGAATTAATAAGAATAGAGTCTTCACATCCAGAATGGGTAAGGGATGACTCACCAACTAGAAAAATAGGTGGAGAAATAATTTCTGGATTTAAAAAAGTTACTCATGCTGTGCCTATGATGAGTTTAGGAAATGTATTTAATGAAGAAGAAATAAGAGATTTTGATAGAAAAATATCAGAAGTATTTCCAAATCATGAATATGTATGTGAACTTAAAATAGATGGCCTTGCGGTTAGTCTCGAATATAAAAATGGCAAATTCACAAGAGCGGCTACTCGTGGAGATGGAATTACTGGTGAAGATATAACTCACAATGTTAAAACAATTAAAACAATACCACATAAATTAAGAGAGGCAGTAGATTTAGATATTCGTGGTGAAATATACATGCCAAAGAAAAGTTTTGAAAAACTTAATAAATATTGTGAAGAACATGGAGAAAATAAATTTCAAAATCCAAGAAATGCTGCGGCTGGATCAATAAGGCAACTTGATTCAAATATAGCTGCACATAGAGGACTTGATGCATTTTTATATCATTATCCATTAACTCCATTCAAAACTCATTATGAAACATTAATGTATATGAAAAAATTAGGATTTGTAGTAAATCCTAACATAAAATTATGTAAGAATATTGATGAAGTTTTAAAATATATAGAAGAATGGACTATTAAAAGAAATACACTTCCTTATGAAATAGATGGTATCGTAATAAAAGTAAATGATATTGAAATGCAAAGGGAACTTGGATTTACAGCAAAAGTACCAAAATGGGCTACTGCATATAAGTTTCCACCAGAACATGTTCTTACAAAACTAACTGATATAATTTTTACAGTTGGAAGAACAGGCCAAATAACACCAAATGCTGTTTTAGAACCAGTAAGGGTTATGGGAAGTACTATTTCAAGAGCTACACTTCATAATGCCGACTATTGCATTGAAAAAGATATACGAATTGGAGATTATGTGTATATTTATAAAGCAGGAGATGTAATACCGGCGGTTGATAGAGTGGAATTATCAAGAAGAAATGGAAGTGAAAAGCCGTTTAGTATGATCGAAAGCTGTCCAATGTGTGGAAGCAAACTAGTACAAAAAGATAAAATGATAGATTATTTTTGCACAAATATTCATTGCCCTGCTAGAAAAATAGAAAGTCTAATTCATTATGTAAGTAGAAATGCTATGAATATAGATGGTCTTGGAGATAAAATAATTGAAGATTTTTATAACTATGGATATATTAGAAAATTTAGTGACATATATAAACTAGATACTAAGAGAGAGGAATTAATAGAACTAGAAGGATTTGGAAATAAAAGTGTTGATTCTATACTAGAAAGTATAGAAAAATCTAAGTCTAATGAATTAGATAGATTACTATTTGCTCTTGGTATAAATGGAATAGGTGCTAAAACAGCTAAATTGTTGTGTAAATATTATACGAATATAGATTCATTAATGGATGCAACTGAAGAAGAACTTGCTACTATTAGAGATATAGGGGAAACATTATCAGTAAATATAGTTAACTATTTTAAAGATGAAAAGAATCTTGAAGAGATAAATGAACTTAAAAAACTAGGTGTAAATATGACATATAATGGTAAAACTATTACTGAAAGTGAAGAATTTAAAAATAAAAAGTTTGTTATAACAGGAACATTTGATGGAATGACTCGTGAAGAAATAAAAGAATATATTGAATTACATGGCGGTCTTACAAGTGAATCAGTTAGTAAAAAAACTGATGTTGTATTAGTTGGAGAGAATCCTGGAAGCAAAAGAGATAAAGCAATAGAATTAAATATTCCTATATGGAATCAAGAAAAATTATATCAAATAATAGGGGATACTGGAAATAAAGAATAAAATATTGTATAATATAAAAAAACCAAGGAAGGTGTTTAATTAAATATGGGAAAAAACAAAAAGATAAGAAATAATAAAGTTTTATTAGTATTGTTAGGTATTTTATTAGTATGTATCATAGCAATAGGAATATTATTTTATAAATTCTTTTATGCTGGTGCAGGTGGAACTAAATATGGAAATAGATTAAATGGAATAGAAAATTATCCATTAAGTTCAAACTTACAAGATGAAATAAAATCATTATATAGTGATAATTCAAAAGTAGGAACTGTAAAAGTGAATACTGAGGGAAGAGTTATTTATGTTGATATAGACTTTAAAGAATCATTAAAAGTTAATGAAGCTAAGTCTTTAGCAGAAAAGGCACTAGAAAAGATAGGAGAAAATAATTTGACATATTATGATGTTCATTTTATACTTACTTATTCTGGTGAAGAAGAAAATGAAAATTTTCCATTGTTTGGAGCTAAAAGTTCTAATAGTTTAAAGGTAGTATGGTAGTATGAAAAATAATAAAAAGAAAAAGAAGAGTATAATAATAGTATTCGCGATAATAATTATATTAGTATCAGGATTTCTTGGTACATTATATTATATAACGAGTACTGTAAATAATTATTCTTATAGTGAGAAAAAATGGATAAGTGAAAATACTGATACAACATACGATGTATATGTAGAGCCATCGCTTCCAATATTTTCTAATAATGGTAAAGGTGTATATTATGAATATTTAAATGCATTAAAAGAGGATACTGGTCTTAATTTAAATATTGTAACTACAGATACATCAAATATAAAACTTGTAAATAAAAATTATGTTGGTAATGATGATATTGTTATATATAAAGATCATTTTATTGTAGTTGGTGAAAAAGATACTGTAAATAAATTAACCGATTTAGGTGGAAAGACTGTTGGTGTTCTTGAAAGTGACAGTGAAACTATTTCATTGTATTTAACAGCATATAAAAATATAAATATAAAAAGTTTTAATTCATATAATGAACTTTCAACTGAATTTGATAATAAATCAATTAGTTATATGATAGTGCCAATGTATAAATATATAAATGATATTGTTACTAATGATTATGAAATAGTATATCATTTAGATGGACTTTATTCTTATTATTGTTTAGAACTTAATGAAGAAGATAATGTTGATTTAGTTAGTATTATGAAGAAGTTCTATTATAGATGGGAAAATAAAGCTAAAAGTAATATAAATGAATATTTCTTAGATATATATTATACAGCTAAAAATTATACTGAAATTGAAAAAGAATCTATAACTAATGAGGACTTTATAGTTGGATATATAGAAAATCTTCCATATGAAGGTAAAATAAGAAGTAATTTTACAGGACTTACTAATACATATTTAAGTAAGTTTGCTGATATGACTGGTGTTACATATAAATATATAGAATATAAAGATACTAAAGAACTAAATGATGCTTTATCTAATAAGAAAATTGATTTAGCTTTAAATTATTATTCTCTTAGTAATGATAATTATACAAGTAGTAGAACACTTGGCCCTACAGAATATGTAGTACTTGCTCATGTAGATAATAATATAGTAGTAAATTCATTATATAGTTTAGTTAATATGAAAGTATCTATGCTTTCAAATATGAATCTTAAATATAATATGGCTAGTAAAAACTTATTTGAAATAAAAGATTTTGCTACTGTAAAAACTATGATTAAAAATATTGATAAAGATTCAATAGTTATAATAGAAAAAGAAGTATATGATTATTATAAAGATTCTTCACTTAAAAATTATAGTATAAGATTAATAGAAAGTGTTAAATTAAATAATTCATTCTTACTTAATAAATCTAATACAGCATTTAATAAATTATTTGATTTCTATTTAAGTACTCTTAGTTCAAATGAAATGAAAAATGAAAGTGTAGTAGGAGTAATTGAAACACTTAAAAATAATAGATTATTTAATTTTATAATAAGTAATTTATTATATATTGTAATTGGTGCTTTAATAGTTGGATTTATAATATATACTTTAGTGAAGAAATCACTTTACGTTAAAAAAATTAAAAAAGAAGATAGACTTTATTATTTTGATGCGATGACTAATTTAAAAAATAGAAATTATTTAAATGATAATATTGATTTTTGGTCAGGTACTAAAGTTTATCCACAAGCTATCGTTGTAATTGATATTAATAAATTAAAATTATTAAATGATAGAAAAGGTCATGAAGCTGGAGATAATCAAATTAAAGCTGTAGCAAATGTTCTTATTAAAACACAAAGAGATAATTCAGAAATAATGAGAACTGATGGAGATGAATTTATGATTTATCTAGTAGGATATGATGAAAAGAAAATAGGGTCTTATATTCATAAGTTAAATCGTGAATTATTATCTAGTTTACCTCATAAAGATTATGGTGTATCTATTGGATATAGTATGATTACTAATGAGCAAACAACAATAGATGATGCGATCAATGATTCACTGTTAATGATTAAAAAATCAAAGGGTAATGCCTAATGAAAGATAAATTTATTGAATTGTATAATTTAATATTTGGAAAAGAATTGAGTATATTGCCAGGAAATTTAGCATACTCATTCTTTTTATCAATGATACCTATATTGACACTGATAGTTTACATTTTAGCAACATTTAATTTACCTATGGATACTGTTAATAATTTCTTAACAAGTACATTTCCAAATAGTGTTGTTGAATTATTACAACCAATATTTACATCACAGTTAACTGCTGATTCATTAATGACAATTATATTAGGATTAGTTGTTGTTATAAATGGATGTAATGCGATTATAATAGCAAGTAATACAATATTTAATATAGAAAATGCTTCTTTAATTAAAAGAATAGTTAAATCAATAATATTAGCAATATGTATTATTTCACTATTTGCGTTTATTGTAATAGTTCCACTTCTTGGTAAATCTATATTAACTGTAATAGGTATGTTTACTGATATATTTACTACTCATGATAAGCTAGTTGGGACACTTTATATTATTTTACAAGTTCCTGTATCTTTACTTGTTGTATATTTTATTATTAAAGTTGTGTATACAATTGCTCCTGATGAGAGAATACCAAGTAAATACACAAGTAAAGGTGCTTTGTTTACAGCAATATCATGGTTGATAGTAACAGCTATTTATTCATATTATATAAATAATGTAGCAAGATATGATATAGTGTATGGTAATCTTGCTAATATAGTTATGTTACTTTTATGGTTTTATATACTAGCATATATATTTGTTATTGGGCTTTGTTTAAATAAAAAGAAAACTGATAAAGGTATAGAACAAACTAATACTATAATACTTGATGAAATAAGAAAAAGAGTTCAAGAAGAAAAAAAGAAAAAATAATGTTAATTCGACATTATTTTTTTGTTCGTTATTATAAAATATGAGTGGTGAATAAAATGAAGGTTAAAATAATTGATGAAAGTCATGAAAAAGATTTAGAAAGGAGTGTAAATGAATTTTTAGAATCGACTTTGAATGAGATAATCGAAATACAATTTAGAACTGCTGTGTCGATATTTGGAGAAGAACAAGTATATTGTTTTTCAGCAATGATAGTATATCAAGAGAAAAAGAGTTAATTTTTTATTAACTCTTTTTAATGTAATATTTTAAATATTGCTGCGCCTAATATTATTCCAATACATATTGTCATTATTATTATGTAAGCTACAAAGTATTTATTAGTGTAACCTGCATATCTTTTATCACCACTATTCATTCTAAGAACAGGTCCTGCTTCTTCTAGCGAATCGATTCTTTTTTCTTCAATTTCTTGTGTTCCGACATTATCTTTAGGTGCATTTCCATATTCTTTCATGTACATTTCTTCATATTTCTTAAGTGCTCTTAATTCTTCTAATGTTAAGTTTTTACCACTTTTGAAACTTTCACATAGTTCTTCATATTTTTCAGGGCTTAATATGATATCGCTGTTGTCTTCTACTTTTTGTGGCGAAGTCATTGAAAAACTATCAGAAATGCCATTATTGTTACTTGCTACTACTTGTGATTTAACTGTATCATTATATCCGATGTCAGTTACTACTACGTCATTACTTCCTTCAAGAACATGTATACTAGCATCATCACTATGAGTTACTTTATCTTTTTTAATATCATCTCTATAAGGTGAAGCACTATGTATAAATGATATCATATTTACTTCTTCATGATTAACATATTCAGGTTCTACATCTTTTGTAGCAGTTAAGTTTATTTCTGGTGTTATTGAAGTTAATTCTTTAAAGAAATCTTCTGGATTAATTCTATTACCAATACCAACTGCTTTTATTTTTTCTTTATATAGCTTGGAAACTTTTTTCTCATTTTCAGTTTCAACTAAATGAACTACATCATTACTATCAACATATTTAACGTATTGTTTTCCTTTTAAATATATTATGTTTATTTGACCTTTTTTTTCAAAATTATTTTGTAGTTTTTCATTAACATTTGTATTTTTATCATTTATACTATCTGCTTCTTTTAACATATCTATATGTCTTTTGATAGCATCTTCATCTGCTTTAGCAATTAGTTCAGGGCTACCAGCAATTGCGAGTAACGTATTAGCATCGTTATTTAAAACTAATTTATCAAAGTCTTGACCTAATTTTTCTTTTAATACTTGTACTGCTTTTAATTGTTCTTCCATGTCTGGTTTTATATCAATACCAAACTTATACATTTGTGAAAAATATCTAGCATAATCTTCAACTAAAGCCTCTTCTAAATATTCTCCATAATCTATTTCTTCTAATTTACCTTCAACTTTTAAACTCTTTTTACATTTAACATCAACAATATTATCAAGTAGAGTTCTAAGTACTGCTCCTCTTAATTTGTTATCGTCATCACCACATTGTTTAATCATTTCTTCATCAACAAAAGATTGAAAGTTTAATATTGCTATTTTATTTTCAGGTAAAAATTTTCCAAATTTAACAGTTAGACACTTTTTTATAAGAGATTCAAATTGTTTTAGTTTATTTAATGTTTCAGTATTATCCATAAAAATCCTCCTTAGTATCCATAATAAGTATATAATATTTTTTAACGATTTACAACTTCTTTTTTACTTTTCTCTGTGGTATAATATTTTTACATTAAATGTTGGAGGTGAATTTTATGAAAGTTATTTTTATTAAAGATGTTAAGAAACAAGCAAAAAAGGATGAAATTAAAGATGTTAAAGATGGATATGCTAAGTTCTTAATAGCTGAAGGGTTAGCAGTACCTTATACTGATAAGGGAGCTAGCATTTTAAAGAGTGAAATTAAAGAAAGAGAAGATAATGAACAAGCTCTTATTGATGAATGTAATAAAATTAAAAATAAACTTCAAAATAAAGAGATAGAATTCAAAGTTAAAACAGGAAATAATGGAAAAGTATTTGGAAGTATTACTTCTAAGAATATAAGTGAAGAACTTGAGAAGATGGGTTATCAAATAGATAAAAAGAAAGTGATTATTAGTAATGATATTAATACTCTTGGAGTACATAGTGTAACAATAGTATTACATAAAGAAGTATCATTCAATATTAATGTAAAATTATCAAGCCTATAGGGAGGTATTTATGGCTAGAAACGAACTTAGAAAGACACCGCAAAATGTAGAAGCTGAAATATCTGTTTTAGGATGCGGTTTTTTAGATAGAACTGCGCTTGATAAAATTATGGATGAAGTTAGTGAAGAAATGTTCTATGATCCAAAAAATAGAACTATATATAAAGCAATGAGAACATTACATCAAAACAATATACCTGTTGATGTTAATACAATATGTAATGAACTTGATAAAGATAAATTATTATCTGATGTTGGTGGGGTAGAATATATTACTGAAATAATAAATTCAGTACCATCAACAGCTAACTTAAATTATTATATTAAAATAATATTTGAAAAAAGTGTTTTACGTAATTTAATAGAGAAGGCTGACAGAATACAAGAAGAGTGTTATAATGAAGATGATAGTATAGAGAATATTGTTGAAAGTGCTGAAAGAAATATCTTAGGTGTTTATAATGATAAACTAGGTAGAGATATGCAGAAGATACAAGATATATTACCTGAAGTACAAAAGAATCTTGAACTTTTAGCTCAAACAAAATCAGACTATACTGGAATTAGAACTGGTTATTATGACTTTGATGAAATGACTAGAGGACTTCAAAAGAAACAAGTTATTATTATCGCAGGAAGACCAGGTTGTGGAAAAAGTGCATTTTCATTAAATGTAGCATTAAACGCAGCAATAAACAACAAAAATTCAGTAGCATTATTTTCACTAGAAATGGGTGCTGATGAAATTGCAAAAAGAATGTTTGGATGTGTTGGTAGAATTGATGGAGATGTATTAAAAACAGGAAGACTTAAACAAAATGATAGACAAAAATTTAATGAAGCAATGAGTGAACTATCTGATATTAAATTTTATATTGATGACTCAGGTGGTCTTACAGTAAGTGAAATAAGAAGAAAATGTAGAAAACTTAAAAATTCAGATGATGGTCTTGATTTAGTTATAATAGATTACTTACAATTATTATCAAGTTCATCAAAATATGCTGGTCAAAGAGTACAAGAAGTTAGTGAAATAAGCCGTGATATAAAGAAAATGGCCATGGAATTAGATGTACCAATAATCGCCCTTGCTCAATTATCAAGAAGCGTTGAGCAAAGAAAAGGTAACGATAGTAAGCCAAAATTATCAGACTTAAGAGAATCAGGTTCTATAGAACAAGATGCCGATATAGTACTATTCCTTCATAGTGAAGAATATGGTAAATATGATGGTAATATAAGAAGACCAATTGAACTTTTAGTAGCAAAACACAGAGCTGGTTCAACTGGAAGTGTTAATTTAATATTTCAGCTAAATACAGGTACATTTGAAAATGCCAGTAGAAATAAGGAAGTAGAGAATGAATAATAAAATATCAATATCTGAAATTATATTTGGACTATTTGTGTCATTATTAGTAATATATATGACACTTACTTTTGAACCTAAAAAAGATAAGATAAACGAATTCTATCAAGTATATTTAGGTGGTCAAAAGATAGGATTAATCAATTCAAAAGATGATCTTTATAATTTAATTGATAAAGAACAAGAAGGTATTAAAAAGAAATATAATGTTGATAAAGTATATCCTCCAGAAGGACTTGAAGTTGAGAAAATTTTAACATATAAAACTAATCTTAAGACTTCTGAACAAATATATGATGAAATAAATGATATTGATCCTTTTACAATAGAAGGATATGAAGTAACAGTAAAAAAAGGCGATAAAAAGACTAAGTTTTATATACTTCATAAAGAAGATCTTGATGAAGCTGTTAAAAATACTGTATTATCATTTGTAAAAGAAGATGAATATAATAATTATTTAAATGGTGTTGAGAAAGATAGTAATGAAGAGGGTAGAAGTATTACTGATATTTATTTTGAGAGTGATTTAAGTATTAAGAAAACATATATTTCTACAGAAGAAAATATAATAACTGATAAAGATACTTTAAAAATGTATTTCTTATTTGGAACTACTAATTTGACTGGAACATATAAGGTTAAAGCAAGTGATACAATTGAATCAATTGCTTATAATAATAAACTTGGTGTAGAAGACTTTTTAGTAGCAAATCCAGATATCAAAGGTGAAAATGCTTTACTAGCTGTTGGACAAGAGGTAACAGTCGCAGCTATTAATCCTGTATCAAACATAATTGTTGAGTCATTTGAAACAGAGATGCAAGAAGTAGAATATGATACTGAAATACAATATGATAATAAATTATCAGTAGAAGAAACATATGTTAAACAAGAGGGTTCAAATGGACTTTCAAAAGTAGTATATGCGACTAAAGAATCAAATGGAGTTATTTTGGATTCACAAATGGCAAGTGAAGATGTTATAACAGAGCCAACTAAAAAAATAGTGGTCGCTGGAGCTAAAGGTGTTTATTATGTTGGTAACTCTACATATTGGGTATGGCCAACAAGTAAGCCATATAGAATTAGTTCATGTTATTCATATAGAAACCATCCAATAAGAGGACAATATCATTTCCATGCAGCACTTGATATAACTGGTACTAAGAGTAAAAATATATATGCTATACAAAGTGGTACAGTTATTTCATCATTTAATGATAATGGATATCACCAAGGAGCAGGTAATAATATTAAGATTGAACATGCTAATAATTATGTTTCACAATATATGCATTTAGCAAAATCACTTGTTAAAGTTGGTGACCATGTAGAAAAAGGACAATTAATAGGTATCATGGGACGTACAGGTTCAGCAACAGGAGTGCACCTTGACTTTAGAGTATTTAAAAATGGTAACAATATAAATCCATTCTCAATATACTATAAAACTGCCTATCCTTGTTATGGTAAATAATATGATAAAAATAATATGTGTTGGTAAAATAAAAGAAAAATATTTAAATCATTTAATAAATGATTATAAAACTAGAATATCAAAATATCATAAAATAGAAATAATAGAACTTAAAGATAGAGGTATAGATAGTGAATCAAATGAAATACTAAGTCATTTAAACGATAAAGATTATAATATATGTATGGATATAAATGGAAAAGAATATACATCAGTAGAGTTATCAAATTTAATAAATAATACATTTATAAATGGATATGGCACTATTACATTTATTATAGGTGGAAGTGATGGTATAAAAGACATTGTTAAAGATAAATGTAACATGAAATTATCATTTTCACACCTTACATTTCCTCATGGATTATTTAGAGGTATATTATTAGAACAAATATATAGAAGTTTCAAAATAATAAATAATGAAACTTATCATAAATAAAATAAATATAAAATATTATTAGTATGTGGACAATATTAATAATATTTTTATTTTGTTTTTCAGTTTATTTATCAGTAAAATTAAAGTTTCAAAATTATAAAATTAACATTAAAGAATTAATTAGAAATGATAAAACATCTTTATATTTAACACTTGGTACTAAAGTAGGAGTAGGTTCAATAATAGGTACTACATCATCAATAATAATAGGTGGATTTTCATCTGTGATATGGATAATATTATTTTCTATTTTAACCACATCAATTATTTATTATGAAGCATATCTTGGAAGAAAAAATAGAGTTAAACTTAATAATGATTATATAGGTGGGCCAAACTTTATCGTTAAAAACAAGTTACTTAGTTTTATATCACTTATACTTTTATTATTAATTTACACATTTATGTTTCAAATGATACAGATGAATACAATAAGTAATATGATATTATTAAATGTTAACATAAGTAAAAAGTTAATATTGATAATTTTTCTAATTATTCTTTTAGTGACAATTAATCTAAAAATAAAAGAAATATTAAATATTATGAATAAGATAGTACCAATAATGTGTTTATTCTTTATAATTATTTGTCTTTATGGAATTATTAATAATTATGATATATTGTCTTTTTCTATAAAGATATATTTAAAAGATATTTTTAGTATTAAATCAATATTATGCGGTATGATTATTGGTATAAAGAGAAGCATATTTATGAATGAATTATTGATAGGTACTACATCTCTTAGCGCATCAACTGATAAAAATGATATAAATATAAGTATTAAATATCAAATATTGTCAATTTTTTTTATAACAATAACAATGACTCTTCTAATAAGTTCTCTTATATTAATATATATTTATAATAACCCTATCATAAATGATTATAATTTACTTATAAATAATATATTTCATACGACTTATGGAAGTATTGGAACATTATTTTTAATAATAATTCTTATCTTATTTGGATTTACTACTATATTAAGTGGATTTTATATAGGTAAAACTAATATTGAATATTTAACTAAATCTAAATTGATTCTTAATATATTTAAATTACTATTTATAGTTGTAACACTATCTGGAATAATAATTAATAATTTCTTTATATGGAAATATTTAGATAATTTAATATTTATAATGATTATAATTAATTCTTATAGTATAATTAAGTCACTAGGAAGTGATTAATGTGATAGGTAATGATTGGGATACTGTTTTAGAACCTGTATGGAAGAGTCCAGGATTTCATAAATTTATGAATATTGTAAAAGAAGAATATAAAACACATACATGTTATCCAGAATATAACAATATATTTAATGCATTAAAGTTAACGCCATATAATAATGTTAAAATAGTTATATTAGGCCAAGATCCATATCATGGAGAAGGTGAAGCACATGGACTTTCTTTTAGTGTACAAGAAGGTGTAAAGTTACCACCAAGTTTACAAAATATATTTAAAGAACTTTATGATGACTTAGGGATTAAGAATGGTAGTAGTGGAGATTTAACACCATGGGCTAAAGAAGGTGTACTTTTATTAAACTCAGTATTAACTGTTAGAAAAGATATGCCAGCATCACATAAAGACCTTGGATGGAACCTACTTACAGACCATATAATAAAACTATTAAATGAAAGAAATACACCAACAGTATTTATATTGTGGGGTAACTTTGCTCGTGCTAAAAAAACATTCATAACAAATAAAAATCATCTTGTAATAGAAAGTACTCATCCAAGTCCTTTTTCTGCTAGAAACGGATTTTTTGGAAGTAAACCATTTAGTAAAGCAAATAATTTTTTAAAAGCACACAATATAAAAGAAGTGAATTTTACACTTCCAAATCATTATTAAAATTAACATCTAATTCTTTTCCTTCAATAATATTTCTAATTTTCAATTTTCTAATTTTAGAAATAATATTGTAAGGAAATTTTTTTATCATATTATTATATTGTAAAGTATATTTATTATAATAAGTTCTAATAGAAACTATTTTTAAATCATTATTTTCATATTTCTTAACATAATCTTTTAAAGTTTTAAGATCTTTAGATTTAGGATTATCTTCTATAACATGAACTAATTCTTCGTAGCACTTAATTAATTTCTTTTCATCTTTAAATGAATCTAAATTATCTATTTCTAAATCCTTAACTTCATCAAAAGCAGTACTTTCACATTTAAATTTACTAGTCGCAACTTTTATCATTTTAGATATTATTTCATTTTTACGTTTAAGTTCATCTATACATTCTTTTTCACTATCATCAAGTAAATCTTTAATATTATTTAATTTTTCAGCATGATATTTAAATAATATAATAGTTAACATTACAAGAACTATTAGTATTACAAGTATTAATGCTATTACATTTAATGTATTCATTATTATCACATCCTACGTAATATTATATCAAAAATTGATGTTATTTAAAAGACTATTTTGCATATGTAATTTTTTCATCAAATTCTACAAAGTCAACATATATCATTAGAATTAAATAACTTTTATTATTTTCTACGTCATTGATAATTAAGTTATCACGTCCTGCGTGTTCAATTAAACCTACAAATATTCTATCTCTCCATTCAACAGAATCTGAAAATGATGCATGTACTCTTACTTTTTTTCCAATATTGTTTCTAAGAATGTTTTCTATATAGCTTTGTTCAATAGGCTCATTAGAATTATTAAAATTATCAATAATTGGATTATTAGTATCTCTTTCTATATCATTAATAAATACTGGTGTTTGATAATAACTACCATTCATATAGTCATCTCCTTTACTAGTATTATTTAATGATTAAAATAAGTAATTGTGATTATTTTTTATTAGTTTTATATAAATATGTAATAGCAAAGTTAAATAAAAGAATAGAAACCATTACAAATGGATTAATCATTACTTTAAATATCTTGTACATTGATTTTAAACTGAATTTAGCTTTTCCAACTATAGCGCCATAATTTATATTGTGAACTAGATTATCATTATTACCTTTAGTAGTGTATTTAAGTCCTTCTATATTATCTATCTTTTTGACTACATATTTATTACCATATTTATAGCAGATAATATCGCCAATATTATAAGTGCCATCTTTAGTATATATAAGAGCAATATCACCTGTTTTATAAATTGGACTCATACCATCATCATATATAGGAAAGTATGAATAATCAAGAACAGTAGCATAGTCTTTATGATAGATATATTTATTTATATATGTAAAAGCTACCGCACTTAAAATAATTATGTACGATACTATAATAATAGCTTGAATTGTTCTCATAACTCTCATATATATTTTCATATGAATATTATAGCATAACTCTTTAAAAAAGTTTATAAATAATTTATAATGAAAGTGGAGGTTAACAATGAAAATTAAAATAGGGGTATCTAATCATCATGTACATTTAACACATGAAGCATTGGAAGTATTATTTGGTAAAGATTATGAACTTACTAAAAAAAGAGATTTAATTCAAAAAGGACAATATGCATGTGAAGAAACAGTAACTCTTAAAAAAGATGATAAAATACTTGAACATGTAAGAATAATAGGACCTTGTAGAAAATATACTCAAGTTGAATTATTAGATAGGGATAATGATTACTTTTGTATTAATGCGCCAACTAGAAAAAGTGGAGACTTAAATAATAGTGGAACATTAACTATTGTTGGACCAAAAGGTGAGTATGAAGCTAAAAGTATGGTTGTTGTTTCTAATACACATATTCATATGAGTAGTGAAGACTTAATTAATTTTAATGTTTCTAATGATGAAATTGTAAAAGTTAAAACAGATAGTGGTCTTATTATTGAAGACGTACATATTAAAAGTGATGAAACATGTGTACTTGAAATGCATATTAATAAAGATATAGCAGAATCTCTTAATATAGAAACAGGAGATGAGGTAGAAATATGTTAAAACTTGAACACGTAACAAAATATTACGATGATTTTAGAGCAGTAAATGATTTATCATTTGAAATACATGAAGGAGAAATATTTGGACTTCTTGGTGTTAATGGAGCTGGTAAAACAACAACATTTAGAATGATAATGGGCCTTCTTGATATAACAGAAGGTAAAATAACACTTAATGATAAAAAGATAGATTATAGTGTTACAGATGAAATTGGATTCTTAACAGAAGAAAGAAGTTTACTTCCATCAAAGACAGTTTTAGAGCAAGCAATATATTATGGAGTACTAAAGGGTCTTACTGAAAAAGAAGTAGAAAAAAGACTAGATAAATATTTAGAAGAATTCAATATTACAGAATATAAAAATAAAAAAATAAAAGAATTATCAAAAGGAAATCAACAAAAAATACAATTTATAATAAGTATATTACATGAACCAAAATTATTAATATTAGATGAACCATTTAGTGGGTTAGATCCAATAAACGTAGAAATGTTTAAGAAAGTAATATTAAGACTTAAAAAACAAAAAACTATGATAATATTCTCTTCACATATGATGGAACATATAGAATACTTTTGTGATTCATTAATAATACTTGTTCATGGTAATACTGTTTTAAAAGGAAAACTTACTAAAATAAAAGAAGATTTTAGAAAGAAAAATATAAAAGTTATTGCTGATTTAGATGTAGATGATATTAAGAAAATAGATGGTGTAGAAGACATAGAAGTTAATAAAAATGAATACACTATTAAAATATCTGATATAAAATACGTAGAAAGTGTATTTAAAAAAGTATCTAAATGTAATAATGTAACTAAATTTGTAGTTGAAGAACCAACTTTAAATGAAATATTTATAAGTAAAGTAGGTGAAGCATATGAAAAATAAGTTTAGATTTTTGACAAAAGACAGTATTAAAAAGAAAGTATGTACTAAATCATTTAGAATAATAAATATAGTTCTTCTTATAATAATAGTTGGTCTTGTAAATTTAGATTCAATTGTTAAATTATTTGGAGGAGATTTTGAAGATAAAATAAATGTATATGTTATTGATAATGTTGGTATTTATAATGAACTTGAAACGACATTAAATAGTGGTTATAAGGATATATTAGATAATTATAATACTGAAATTAAAGCATCAGATAAGACTATTGATGAACTTAAAGAGGATATTATCAAAGATGAAACAAAAGATGTAATAATAAATATTAAAAAAATAGATAATGTATCACTTAATAAAATGTTTGATGTTGAAGTAATATCATATGAAAAAATAGATAAACTGTTATATCAAGATATCATAAATGCATTAAATACTACTAAAGCGAATATGGCTTTAAAAGAAGCAAATATCAGTTCTGAATTACTTAATAGTATTTATAATCCAGTAGAAATAGATAGAATATATCTTAATGAAGATATGAATGATAATCAAGAATTAATAGAAATGATAGGTACAGTATTAATAATAGTATTTATATTACCATTCTTTATTTTAATATTATTGATAGTTCAAATGATAGGTGCTGAAATTAATGAAGAAAAGAGTACTAAGAGTATGGAAGTTATTATATCAAGTGTATCACCACAAGTACATTTTATGTCTAAATTAATATCAGCGAATGTATTTGCAATATTACAAGGAATATTATTAATTTTATATTCAGTAATAGGTATAGTTATAAGACTTTTAACAACAGGTACAAGTGGTGTTGGAAGTGTAGTAGGTGCTTCTGAAGTAGGAAAAATAAGTGAGTATATAAATATGTTTACATCAAGTGAACTCGCAACAAAATTAGTAAGTGGTATACCATTCTTTATAATATTAATATTACTTAGTTTCTTTGCTTATTCATTATTTATTGGAGTACTTGCTAGTATGACAACTAATATGGAAGATTATAATCAAATACAAACACCTGTAATGGTATTTCTTATGATAGGTTATTACTTAGCAATATTTGCATCAGTTTATCAAGGCTCAATATTTATAAAAGTAGCAGCATTTATACCATTTATATCAGGTATACTTGCACCAGTACTTTATACACTTGGTGAAATGAGTATATTAGATTTAATAATTTCTATAGGATTACTTGCAGGTACATGTGCATTACTTTATAAATATGGACTTAGAATATATAAGGCAGGAATACTTAATTATTCTTCAAGTAAATTATGGAATAAAATATTTAAATCGTTAAAGGAAAAATAATATGGATAATAATAATTTAAAAAGCAAATTAAATTTTAAGGTAATATTGTTAATTATTGGTATCTTATTTGTACTTTTAGTACCAATTAAGAAAACATATAGAGATGGTGGGACTAGAGAATATAGTGCTATTCTTTATAAAGTAATTAAATGGCATACATTTGATGATGATTATGAAAGTGGATATAAAGATACAACTGAAATACATATTTTCCCAACTAATTTTCATAGTCTAGATTATTATAGAGAGGTTAAACCAACTAGTTTATACATAATGAATAATAATAAGACTAAAAGAGTTAAAGCAAATACAGGTTCATTTAATTGGTGTAGTTTGAATAGTAATGATAGTTTAACAAAATCTTGTGTTACTTCTGATTCACTTGGTCCGACTGATATGAAGTATAAAGAGACTTTAACTGTAAAAAGAAATGATAAAATATATCATAATAATGATATGAAAGTAAGTAAGGTTGAAGTGTATAGTAATGGTAAGCTAAATAGATTACTAGACTATATAGAATATGAAAAAGCTATAAGAGTTGATTTAGAAAAAGGTGAATATATTATAGTTATACATAGCGAATATGCTGAGGGAAAAGCATGGTACTCATTAAAAATAAATGTAGAATAATGTTAACAATTTGTTAATATTTTCTTTTACGTAAATAGTTTACAATGAATAAATTATATGTTAGAATAATCGAACACAAAAGAGGTAGAAATGAAAAAGAAAAATATAGTTGTTGATAAAATACCTGAAGAATATATGGTAAAAAGTTTAGGTTCTGGAGTAAGTGCTGAATGTTTTTTAACGAGTGAAGGAAAAGTATTTAAAAAATACCATGATGAGAGCAATAGATGGATTTATAATTCACATAAGAATAAAGAACATTATGATAGTAGAATATTTGTATTTCCCGAAGTGTATGTATTTAAAGGAAGTGTGTCTCCTGAAAACTTTATAGGTTATATGATGGAATATGTTAAAGGATTTAAATATAGTGAACTTGAAAATAGTATTCTTATAAGAGATTTAATAAATGCTGTTAGAATGATAGAAAGAGAAATAAAAAGTCTTACATTTCAAGGTCTTATGTTTACTGATCTGAATAAAGACAATATTATGTTTAAAACAATAAATGAACCTAAAGTTATAGATACTGATTTATATGAAGCAACTTATAATGATATGTTTGGAGATATGTTCAAAGAAAATATAAAAGAACTTGCTGAAACAATCATTAGTGATATATTGAGTAGTGGATTATTAGAATCACTTAAAATGAATAGGTATATTTTAGATTGCGGTTGTTATGGTATGGTGTTACCTTCAGTAATGATGGAAGAATTATTACATTATGCTGAACAAAGACTAGAAACTAGTATAATTTCATATGGTGAATATAAGAATGGATTAAAATTACTTAAAAGGAAACAAAGTTGATAAGAAGCATATAATTTGATATAATCACGTAAGATAAAAAGGAGTGATATATTGAGAATAGGTATAGATATAGATGATACACTAATAGATTCATGTGAAATAGTAGAAGAATATGCATATAAACATAGTAAAGAATATGGGGACGGAAGTGTCATATTAAATAATATAGATAAAATATTAAGAGGCAACTTTACTGAAAAAGAAATGACTGATTTCTTTAATGATTATGCATGTGAGATGGGGAGTAAACAAAAAGTAAAAAAGAATGCTAAAGAAATAATAGATAGATTAAAAGATGAAGAAAATTCTATTTATATAATTACTGCTAGAAGTGATAGATTTTATAAAGATGTAAATAAATATGTAAAAGAATTTTTGGATAAAAATAATATTAAATATGACAAAATAATAACATCATGTTTTTATAAAGTTGATGTGTGTAAAGATGAAAAAATAGATATTATGTTTGATGATGCCATAGATACATGTGAATCATTATGTGATAATGGGATAGATGCAGTAGTGTTTAATTCAAAATTAAATATATCTAAAGATACAAAATGTAAGAGGGTAAATAGTTGGGATGAAGTTTATAATTATATAAAAAATTGTAAAATAAAAAATTAATAGAAAATTTAATTGACAAAATACTAATTATTATTGTATTATTAAATTGACATAGAAATATGTCATGTCACTTTTACGAATATAAGAGTAAAAGTGTTCAACCAAAACCCCCTGAAGAGAGCGAAAGCTCTCATTTTTGTTTGATTTATAAGGGCTTAAAAGGAATTTGCTTGGTACCAAGTAAATTATGTATTATACATAAAATTCGTATCTAAATCGTACCTATTACAATAATATTGTAATTTAAATATAGCAGAAGTCCTTATAAATAAAGAGATTGAGTGAAAAAGTTACTCTCTTCTAATAAGAGTGAGCTAAATATGTTTAAAGATCACCTAGAAGAGGAAATATTCATGATATAATTGTGTTGGCGATGATAATGGTAAAACATTTGAGGGATATAAATCATTAGTTGAAAAATTAACTACTAAATTTGTACCTAGAGTATTAATACAAAGTGAAGCAGAACAAAAAGAGTTTATTAAACTATGTGGTGCAATATTAAAAGTAACAAATATCTTATCTTCATTTGATGAGTTCAAAGATGATGAATTAATTAATGAAAGAGATAGACAAGATTACCATAGTATTTATATTGAACTTTACAATGAATTTAGAAATAAAGCTAAACAAGAAAAAACTGATGTTACTGATGATGTTGTATTCGAAATGGAATTAATTAAATCTATAGAAATTAATATTGATTACATCTTAGGATTAGTTAAGAAATACCATGATAGTAACATGGAAGATAAAAAATTCTTGTAACTATTCAAAAGATAATCATGGCAAGTCCAGACTTAAGAAATAAGAAAGATTTAATCATGGTTTTTATTGAATCATTAGATCAAGACTCAAATGTATATGCTGATTTTGAATCGTTTATGAATAGTAAAAAGAAAGAGGAGTTAGATAAGACAATAGCTGAAGAAAATCTTAATAAAGAAGAAATATATAATTTTATTCAAAGATCTTTTGAACAGGGAAGAGTAGAAACTAATGGTACAGAAGTATCAACAATACTTCCACCAATGAGTATGTTTACTCCTAATAATGATAGATAAGAAAAGAAAAATAAGGTTATAGATAAATTATTAGAATTCTTTGATAAATTCTTCAGTATATCTAACAACAAATTCTAATTTAGTGGTATAATATATATAAATAATAGAGTGTGTTTCATTTTTAAGATGGAATATGCTCTTTTTTTAAGGAGGTGATTATATGAATTGTAAAATGCTTAATAAACAGAATCGACTTTTAATGAAAAACGAAATATCTTCAGATTATAATTTTAAATGGCTTGATGATGAATTAATGGATACATTGTTAAAAAAGTTTGAAAATATATATCCTTATTCAAGCGATCCAGAGAAATTTAGAAAATCTGATTATATTAAAAATATCAATACTTTATTTACAAAAAAGAACGATAGAAAAATTAGTGATGGTGTTTTTTTAAAAAAACTAAAAAATATATGTGATGAAATCGCAAAAAAATATCCAGAATTGACTTATCAATATAAATATAAAATAGATACATATTCTGATATTATTTCTAAATCAAATCGACTTTTGATAAATGGTGAGGGCGGAATAGGAAAAAGCTATTTTGTATATAAATTAGAAGAAAAACTTGAAGAATATAGATATAATCACTTAGTTTTGTATGGAAAATTTAATTTAGATATACCAGATAGTATTATAGAAGAAATAGAAAAGAAAAATAAAGAGTTCTATTTAATAATTGATGCGATTAATGAATATGATAATGAAAAACAGGAATTGATATTAAAACTTATAAAGAGTCTTAATAAAAAATCTAATTATAATATAATTGTTACTTATAGAGATAATTCAATTAGCGATAAAAAAATAAGTTATTTAAAATCGCTATTATCTAATACTTATCAATTTCAAGGCGTTGATTTTGATTCTGCCATACTTGGAATGATTGAACGATATGGTATAGATTTTATTAAATATTTAGATGTAATTGAAACAAATAATCCTTTATATATTAAAATGCTAAAAAATATTATGAATGATCCTAAAATAAAGAAAAGAGGAAAACTTACAAGTGTTCTTCAAGTTACGTTTATATTTGAACAATATATTAAGGATACATGTTCATATGATTATTGGCCTTATATCAAAAATATTAGTGAAGAAATGTTTGATAGTGGGCAACATTTTATATCAGATGATAGATTAAAAGATATATGTGGGAAGTCTTATAAAGATTTTTTAAAAAAAGTTTTGGAGCAAAAAATCTTTACATCTTCATATTATGATGGAAATCAGGTATATATTTTTTCTATTCAAAAACTTTCTGATTACATTATAGCAAGAACTCTTTTTAATAGGATTAAGGATAAAAAAGATGAAGAAATAATAAATATTATTAATGAAAAAATTGATAGCCATTATACTTTATCAGAACCATTTATTCTTTTACTAATTGATAAATATAAAGATAAAGATATAAAGAAAGCATTTTATTATATTATGAATACAAAATTGGCTAATAGTTTATCAATTGATCACTTCAAAAAAATTGATTTTAATAAAAAGCAAATTGAAGAAGTTCAAAGTATGATTACTTTCAAAGATTTTAGATATTTATTTATGGTAATAGGCGGATGTCCTAATAGGGCTTTTAACTGCACATCTTATTTAAATGAAAAAATACTATTAGATAGTAATTTACAATTAAATATTATAGAGAAGTATCATGAAACGGATTATTATTTTCGCTTAAAGAACATTGCTTATTCTATACCTTTTATTAAAACTCAAGAATGCATAATTAGAGAATATTTTTACTATTCGTTTTGGCTTATGTCTTCCCAAAATGAGAGAATAAGAAAATTGGCAATTAAATGCACATACGATATTTTATATCATAATAATATATTTATTGATGAGTTAATAAGTTATTATAATAAAGTATGCGATTTATATATAAAAAAGGGAATAATTCACATTTTATCCACATTATCTAAAAATCAGAGTATTATTAATTTTTTTAATAGTATATATAACAATGCAAATGAAATTGATGCTGAAATCATTTTTAGGGTATCAGTTTATCTTGGAATGGAAGATAAATATCAACTGTTAAAGAAGAAAAATTATAATAAAGAAATAGATGAAAATGAAGAGGTAGATAATACATTTGATTTAAATCATATTATTTCCTTAGCAGATATTTATGAAAAATATGTATTAAAATTTAAAAGATATACACCTAAGAATGAGCTTCATTTAAATAATAATTTTATAATTAATGATCCTAATGAAATAAGTAAATATAATTTGGAATTAGACAAGAAGTTTAAGTGTTTAAAGAACAATGAAGAATGTAGAAATGAATTTAGCAAAAAAGATATAGATCTTTATGTTTCAAAAGTAGAACCTATTGAATTAGATCCAAAAAGAATGTTTATCTTATTCCAAGAAATATTTAAAGAAATATGTGCAACTTACAATTATGATTACCATATAGAGGAAAGATTTGATGATTATTTGAATAAATTTAGTGATTCGATAAGAAAGAAAATATTACTTTTAACTCAAGACAGATTACTTGGTTCATTAATGAGCAATTATTATATAAATAAATTTATTATTTATGGCGATGAAAAGAATATTGGGTACACTAATTATAGATATAAATATTATGACGATGAAGAAAAAATATATTTGAATTCTCCGATTTGTCCATTTAATGAATTAGTTGATAGATTAAATATGAGGCTTTGCGACAATATTGGTCTAAATAAACACTTTAATTATAATTGGTTTAAGAGTGTAAGCAATTCTGTGGAAAGCTGTTGTAAAATGACTAAACCTATTAAATATGATGGAGAATATTGGAGTTTAATTGGAGGGCAAGCTCATATTTTTATTGCAGATACAGTAAATGCGTTTTATTCATGCTATATGGCTTTTAATCCTAATGATTTGCTTTCTAATAATCATGATGCTAGATATAAAACAATAGAAAATAAAAAATATTATGGACCAGTTGATGAATATATAAAGTGCATTGATGATAAGAATATGGAAATTCCAGATTTTGATTATGATTCAAAGGATATTAAATCATCTTGTGTATCTTTTCCTTCTCCAAAATTAGTAAAAGAGTTAAATTTAAGGTTTAATTTTCTTACTTCATCTTGGAATAATGAAAATGGAAAAATAATAATTTGTGATACAAATCCAAAACCTAATAGAAATTATCCTATTAGAGGTGCCATATATATGAAAACATCAGTTTTAAACGATTTAAAAAAGAAAAATAAAATTGTTTATTGGTGTTATACTGAAAAAAACTATAAGAATTATAGATTTAATGATAAAGCTGAATTACATCTTGAATTATCAAAAACTGGTAAAGTAGTAAAAAAATATAACAATAATACTCCAATGATAGAAGAACATGTTAATAAAGAAAAGTGTCCAAAATGTCCTTATAATATTGACAAAATAATTAGAAATAATCAAAAGTACCAAGAAGTCTATATCAATATTATTAATAATCTTGATTACTTAAAGGATGATGAATAGTTATGTATAAATTCATTCATTTAATAAGTGCTCTAATAAGGCAATTCTTGTTACCTAATCCCTATATCAATGTCATTGATAACGAAATTTATGCGGATTTATTTAATATTGTTATAGGTGGAACAATCATTCACATCCTTGCATTTATATTAACGGGGTGTGGATATCAAAAAGGTGTTGATGATCCTGCTTCAGGAAGTTTTGGATATTTGGTAAGTTATTGTTATATAACTGTAATTATTACTTTACTTGGATTTTTAATATCAAATTTTGCTATCTTCGTGATTGTCTATTTGGTTGTTTATATAGCATCTTGTATTTTGGCGGGAATAGTATTTAATCATAATTCTATTAGATTATAACTTAAAAATGATATTTTTTCTGCTTTGATAATCAAACCATTCTCATCAGCATCTATTTTTCCTTTGATTCCAATTAAAGAATCTTCTTCATAAGTGTTTATTATTTTATTTGCAACATCTATGCTAGTAATAATTGAAATAGTTAGATATCCATCTTCATTATTTATAACAATAACTAAACAAGAAACATTATCATCAATAATTGTTGTTGATGTATATCTTCCAAGTAAAAGGCATCTATTTAGTTAATCCATCGTTAATCTCCTTATCAAAGTATGCTATTGATTTAAGAAACTCTATATCTAAATCAAAGTACTTGATGACTTCTTTAGTATGTATACAATAAGCAGGCATAAACTTGTTAGGTTCTTTTTTTCTAAATTTTTTCTCAATGTATTGTTTAATTTTGCTAGCTGTTGAAGCAGAAACATTTGCTATTCTCATAATATTTTGATTAGAACACCGGGGTTTTGATATTATCTCTAATATTTCTTTAGCAATCACACAATTACCTCCTTTCAAAAGGTATTGTATTAATCACTTATTTATTGATATTAGTCAAGTATTTAGGACTAATTTTTATCGTACCTAAATGTTAAATATAACAAAATTACAATAAAATTGCAATGATAAATTTAGGTCTCATTTGTGGCCTGGCTATATGAATAATATAAGATAAAACCTTATATTTTATATACTAAAAACGCTTTGTAAAAGATTTGGCAAAATGATAAATTTTCTAAGAAATCCTCATCGCCCTCTGAAGGAGCCAAAAGGCTCCATTTTTGTTTGTTTTAAAGGATTTGAAGCCTATTAAATATTTTTAGGTACTAAGCTAGGTACGTAAATTTAAAAAATACTAATTTCTATATAAATTATTAGTATTTTATTTTTATAATGATATTGACATTTATACTGATAAAATATAAAATAAAGGTGTAAAAGTCAAAGGGAGAATGTATATGGAAAAGATGACTATAAAAGAGTTTAAAGAACAAAGTAATATTGAGATAATACAAGAACTTATGAAGATTAATAATGGATACATTACATCTAAGCAATTAACTGAATTAGGTATTCATAGAATGTACCTTAATATTATGTTAGATAGAGGAATAATAGAAAAACTTGATAATGGAATATATCTTGATGTTAATAAATTTCCAGATTCTTATTATGTACTTAATTTAAATTTGCCAGGTATTATATATTCTCATATGACTGCATTATACTTTCATGGACTTTCTATAAAAGCTCCTGATAGTAAATATGATGTAACTGTTAAGAAAAATTATAATAGTGTTAAGTTGAAAAATCATAATGTGTTTTATGTTTCTGATGATATATATGAATTAGGATTAACTGAAGTGAAAACACCATTTGGAAATATTGTTAGAGTGTATGATATTGAAAGATGTATTTGTGATATTATAAGGTCTAAAAAAAGAATGGATAATGAACATATTAAATATAGTTTAAGAGAATATATTAAGAGAAAAGATAAAGATCTTGTTAAACTTTCTAAATATGCAGATAAAATGGGTATTAAAAAAGAAGTAATAGATTTATTGGAGTGGTTTTATGAATAAGATAATAGTTAATAAAATTAAATGTAAAAAGTGTGGAGATGTTATTGAATCTACTTATAGACATGATTTTAAATTTTGCAAATGTGGTGCAGTTGCAGTTGATGGTGGAAAAGATTATTTAAGAAGAATAGGATATGAAGAAGATTATGAAGAATTATCTAAAATAGAAAAGGAGGATAAAAAAGATGAATGATAAATACGTATTTGAAACTGAAAGTTCTAGAGAAATGGAAATAGTAGCTTCTAGACATAAAATACTATCAGTTTTAGATGATATAAAGAACTGGCGTAGAGAATTATATAAAGGATATGATAATAATGTGAGAATATTATGTAATGGTAAATTATATACATATTCAGAATTTGAAAAAGCAAAAGATGAATTACCAAAGGATGAACATGGATTAATAAAAGATTGCAAACACGTTTATTTAGATAATGATTTAATAGATAAAATAGATGATCTACTTTCTGAAGTTAATTATTTATTAGATTACTAAATTCTGTTTGAGTATTGACAAACTAAATAATAATTAGTAAAATATCAACTATTATTTACATTTTTGTGAAAAAATCACAAAAATAATAAAAATAAGTATACTTTTTTATAATTTGAGTATATAATATTAATAGGAGGAGATAAAAATGCTTATAGAATTTAGTGTTAAAAATTTTTTATCATTTAAAGATAAAGTTACATTATCAATGGAAAAGGGTAATGGTGATGAAAAACTAGAAAATGTATTTACTAAAAATGATGTTGATCTGTTAAGAACAACTGCTATTTATGGAGCAAATGCATCTGGTAAAACAAATATTTTAAAAGCTTTTACTTGTGCAATATTAATGATTAGAAATTCTAATTTCATGAATACTACTAATAAATGGTTTTCAATTAAACCTTTCTTATTTGATAAAAAAACTAGTAAAGAACCTAGTGAATTTGAATTTATTTTTATTGCAAATGATGTTAAATATAGATACTTCTTTAGTGCAGATGCAAATAAGATATATGATGAAGTTTTAGACGCATATTATACGCAGAAACCAACAAATATATTTACAAGAACAAATACAAGTGATTATGAATTTAATAATGATAAAGCTAAATTAGAATCAATAGCTGCAAAGAATACTGAAAATAAACTATTTTTAACTACAGCGACAACTTGGAATTATGATAAAACAAAAGATGCATTTTTATGGTTTAGTGAAAAAATTGATACATATGATTCATTCGATAAAATATCAGATCAGGACTTAATTGAATATAGTAAAAATGATGGAAAGTTAAAAGAATTCGCTTTAAAATTATTAAAAGAAGCAGATATATTTATTAAAGACATTCATGTTGATTATGAAGAAAAAGAGATGGATAATGCAATGATGGATATGTTAATTCCACCACTTGCTAGAACTAATGGAACATTTAAAATGTCTAATGTTAGGATAGAATTAGAACATGAAATAACTGATGAAAATAAAAATAAACATATTTATAGTTTAAATTTCAATGATGAATCATCAGGAACAAGAACATTATTTGCTTTAGCTCCATTTTTAAAAAGAGCATTTGAAAGTACAAAAACAATTGTAGTTGATGAATTAGAAAAGAGTATGCATCCAGCATTAGTAGAATTTATTGTAAAACTATTTAATGATAAATCTATTAATAATGCAAATAGTCAGTTGATATTTATAACTCATGCAACAAATCTATTAACAATAGAATTATTAAGAAGAGATCAGATATGGTTTACTGAAAAAAATCCGGATACTGGTGTTTCAGAATTATATCCACTTGATTCGTTTTCAGTTAGAAAAGATGAAAATATTCAGAAAGGTTACATAAATGGTAGATATGGAGCAGTTCCATTTATAAAAGATATTGATTCATGGCCAGAAGATATGTAGCACCTAAAAAAAATAAAAGGCCGATAATCATTATTGGTTCTGAAGGTGAAGGTAGAAATACAGAAAAGTGTTATTTTGGAAACTTTTCAAAGAATGGTTTAAGAATTAAATTTTCTACTGGAGGAAGTACTGATCCAAAAGGAATGGTTGATGATTTAATAAACTATATGCATAATATAGATGCTAAATCAGAAGATTATATAAGAACATTCATAGTACTAGATACAGATTTAAGTGAAAAACGAATAAGTGAAATAAAAGAAATAGAACAGAAATGCAAAGATAATAATATTGAAATCATAACTTCAGCCCCAACATTTGAAATATGGTTTTTAATGCATTTTAGAAACAACAAATTAAGATTTCAAACAAGTAAAGATGTAAAAAGGGAATTAGAAAAAATTAATGGTACATATTCAGAAACTATAGATATGTATAACAAAATTAAAAATCAAACAGATGATGCAAGAAGTACTGCACAATCTATTGAACAACAAATTATTAAAGATGGAGAAGATTTATTAAAATCAAATCCACACTCTAGTGTTTATAAAATATTAGATGCAATAGATGAATTTAATAATTTGAAAGATTAAAATAATTCTCTATATATAGCAAATATAAATATGTGTGTTATAATGTAGTAAAGAAAGCGCTAGTACAGGCTTGATTAACAAGTTTTTGTATTGGCGTTTTTTTAGTGGTAAAGGAAGTGAAAATAAATGGCAATAACCATTACTGATTATTTAAAAATTGACAAAGATAAATTTGATGAACTAGGAGCGTTTGATAGTTTTCTTGATATTAATTCACAATTGTTTGTATCACCAATGCTATTAAAAAGAACATCTAATGAGTTTTTTATTGGATCATATGAAGAAATACGTAATCAATTTACTGTAATATTGAAATTATTAAAAATATCAAAAAGCAAAGGTGATAGATACTGGAAGCAAGCAGTTAAAATGTTAGTTTCAAAAGAGCAAAAGGGTATTTCTTTAGGATATGCAAAAACAAGTGATAAAGGTTCAGGAATTTCTTATGAAATATCAGAAAATATAATTTCAGTAGCAAAAGAATTCGTAGATATAGAAAAAGATTTTCCTGAGATATTTGAAATAATGTGCATATTTGAAAAAGAAATTGGAAGCGATCGAATTAGTGATATTATTTTAAGTAATATAAAAGAAAAGATATATAAGTATTCAGAGTATATTTTTTCTCATTTTGATATTAATAAAAAGAAAATAAAATTTAATGAAAATACGTATGATTTACCCTTTAACGAATATAACAATGAGCCAATATTGGTTATTGATAGAAAGCTATTATTAGATTTGCCAGTTGTAGAAGATTTTAGAGATATAGATTATGTATCATCATTTAATGAAAAGGTGAGACAAGAGTTTTCAAGTTATTTAAATATTTCTGATAGAAAGAAAAAATTAGAGAAAGAAGAAATAAAAAGACTATTTATTGGAAATGACAAATTTTTTAATAGCTTTTTAGAAAAATATCGAGAAGATGATGTTATGCCTTATGATTTTGAAAAAGATAAAAATGGTGAAATTAAATGGTATTATACATCTAAAAAGTGTGTAGCTGAAAATCCAATTAAACTTGAGAAAACTGAAGATGTGCATGAACTAACAAAGAAAATTTGTTATCAGTTTAAATATCTAATTGAAGAAAAAGGTTTATGGAAATCTTTATATGATGACAATGGAATTCCATTAAATGAAAATCATAGTCAAATGTTGTTTTTTGGAATTGCTGATTCATATTGTAAAGCTAATGATATTGATATATCAAGGGAAAATAATAATGGAAATGGACCTGTGGATTTTAAATTAAGCAAGGGATATTATAATAAAATCGTAGTTGAAATAAAAAAATCATCAAATTCGCAATTGTCACACTGCTACGAAGTTCAAATTCCTATATATATGAAACAAGAAGAAGTTGAGAAGGCTATATATTTATTCATTGATTTAGGGGATCATGATATTAGAGTTAAAAATTTTAAAAATGAAATGAATAAATATAAAAATACAAAAATTGAATTGATAGAGATTGATGGTAGAGAAAAAGAAAGTGCTAGCAAAAGAAAAGAGACCTAGTCCACTAAAGGACTGATATGAACCCCGTTTCTTGGACAAAATAGAAACGAGGTTTTTGTATGACTAAAATAAGTTATGAAGAAAGAATTAATTTATGTTATGATAGAAAGAATGGGATGTCTTTTCCTTCTATAGAATCAAAATATGGTATTAATAAAACTGGAGTTGAATATCTAGTTGGATTAATTGATAAGCTCGGATTTGATATTCTAAGAACTAATGAAAATAAAAGTTATAGTTCTAATGAAAAAGAAAGAATTTTAAATCGAATTCTGATTGATAATGAGTCAATTTTATCAGTTTCAAT
>ERZ825670.1078-NODE-1078-length-32286-cov-26.404952_pt1 | contig 32286 bp, 25 predicted proteins | sample MGYA00519929_ERZ825670 | MGnify/ENA primary metagenome ERZ825670 (study PRJEB31778, sample SAMEA3449207) | human gut metagenome | biome: human gut; feature: human-associated habitat; material: faeces | place: United Kingdom | collected 2010/2012 ...
CGTTCATCTTCCGCACCCACGCCATCGGGTCATCGGCTTTCAAGGCCTCCGTCACACCCTCGGTGTCTGCGTATTGTTCTACCAACCGAAGAAAGAGTTCCTGCACCTGCTCCTCGATGTCTGCGAGGTGCCCATCCAGCACCCCGGCGGTCAGCAGGTTATAATACAGTATCCGGTGATACTTCTTCAGATAAACTCGCCGCCGCTGGCCGTAAATGCCGATGGGGCGTTCTTCTTCGGGCGGTAAGCAAACATCGGGTAGGCAATAGTCGCCCTGCCTTGTGTAAGTGCCGCCCAGCTGCTCAAATAATGATTCCATATGTGATCCTCCCATTTAAAATTTCCCCGGCAGGTCTGCAACGCAAAATGCACCCGCCTTTCGGTTACAGTCTACCAAAACCGAAAGGCGGGTGCGAGTATGCGAATTTTTAAATCGCACATTATTTCTTCATCTTCCTGCTGAATTCATTCAGCGTCTGGATATGCCAAAGGCTTTTGGCTTTTTGCGCGGCCTGCACGCTGGCGCTGATCACGTCGTTCACCACGCTACGCATGTACACGCAGGGTCACACGGATGTTCAGAGCGGCCTGATCCTCTCGATCGTCATGGTGGTGCAGGTGTTCTTCTCCTCCTTCGGCAGGATCCTGACAGATACGGCCTGACGCGGAGGCGTTATCTGTGGGAAAGGCCGCAGCTCTTACAGGACAAGCCATTTGCCCTGTTCCGCGGAGGCCAAAACGGCATCTACGGCCTGCTGGTTTTTCAGGCCGTCTTCGACGGTGGCGGCCAAGCCGTCCCCTTTCTTCAAAAGGATGTCGGCAAAGCTCTGCATCTGGTCGCTGCGGCACCGGTCCGGAATTGGCAATCTGGAGAACACGCGCCCCTCGGCGTAAACGTCGCCAGTGCAGACCTCGATAACATCTTCTTCGCCCGGCTGCGCGTCCAATGAATATACGATGGCGCCCTCACTACCGTAGATTTCCATGCGTTGGTAGTTACCGCGCCCGTAGCCGAAGCGTGTAATCTGGAAGCTGACGGAGATGGCATCCTCCATATCAGCCATGTAATTGCAGAAATCGTCGACGTCTACCGGGCCCATCCCGGTGCCGTCCAAATTCTGGCGCTCGTGGACGTACGTGCCTACATGGCCCACAAGACGCGTGTACTCCTTCCCGGTGACGAAGCGGACAAGATCCAACGCATGACAACCCAAATCGCCCAGCGCGCCCGAGCCCGTACACGACTTTACAAACCGCCATACACGCGGCGTGTTGAAGCGCGGCAAGCCCCAGGCCTGAAAATACTGCATGTCAACGTGGTACACCCGTCCGATTTTTCCGCTTGCGATCAGCTCCCGCGCATAGCGAGCCGCCGCCTTGAACCGGTACGAAAAGCAAACCATGTTGGGCAATGCCTTGACGCGCGTGGCCTGTGCAAGCTGCTTCGCCTGCGCCGCCGTCATAGTGATCGGCTTTTCCAGATCGTACGGCTTGCCGGCCTCGATTGCTGCCATGGCAATCTCAAAATGCGCGTCGTTCGACGTGCAGATGTCCACTGCGTCCACATCCGGGCAGTGGATCAGGTCGTGGTAATCCGTAAACCTGCGCTCCGCGGGGATGCCGTATTTCTCGCCGACCGCATCCAGCTTTTCCCGGTCAATATCGCAGATGGCCACAAGCTCCAGATTCGGGCTCTTGCGTATGCCGGGCTCATGCACGCCGGACCAGATGCCGCCTACGCCGACGGAACCAATTCGAATGACTTGATTTTCCATATACAATTTCTCCTTTTAACGCGTCCTTATTTCGGTTGATGCAGCCCCTGTATGCTGTGCTCAAGTTTGCCGTGTACTTCCATAATGGCGGGCGGATTGCCGTAGGTGACGGGCGGAAAATCAATCGGCGCGGCCCATTTGACCGCATTCACGATGACCTGCTGAATCTCCGGCTGATAATAGATTGGGAACGCCTCATGACCCGGGCGGAAGTAGAACACCTTACCCTTGCCGCGGTGCCAGCAGCAGCCGCTGCGGAACACCTCGCCGCCCTCGAACCAGCTGATGAATACCTGCTCGTCCGGTTGCGGGATATCGAAGTGCTCGCCGTACATCTCCTCGTGCGGGATCATAATCTTCTCGTCCAGCCCCGCGACGATCGGGTGGCTCGGGTCGATGACCCAGAGAATTTCCTGCTCGCCGTCCTCGCGCCACTTCAGCCTGCCCGAGTTCGTGCCGCAGACCTTCTGGAAGATTTTCGACGCGTGGCCCGAGTGCAGCACGATCAGTCCCATACCGTCCAGCACGCGGCGGTACACGCGCTCGACGATCTCATCCGCTACCTTGTGGTGCGCCATGTGGCCCCACCAGATCAGCACATCAGTGTTGTCCAGCACGTCCTGCGTCAGGCCGTGCTCCGGCTCCTCCAGCGTCGCTGTCTGCACCGTCATGCCCGCTTTCTGCAAAAAGTCGGCGATGCACCCGTGGATGCCCTTCGGATAGATAGACGCAATTTCCGGAAACTGCTTTTCGTGCAGGTACTCGTTCCATACTGTTACATGAATTGCCATTTTATTTTACTCCTCTCCAATGTCGATGTCAGTTGATCTTCTGCGCAGCGGTCACTCTGGGACGATGTCCGCTGCCTGCTTAAAAAACGGTCTGTCTGCCTCCCTTCCAAAAGAAAGCGGGTATTTGACCCGCTGCCGTGCGTGCCGCGGCTTTTCTTTCTTAATTTAGAATACTGAATTCACAACAGACAATCTATAATTTTCCGGTTAGAAAATTGTGATTTTTATGTCGGTTTACGGTTCGTTCGGCGATTTTATGCGGGACAACTTGATGCGCACTTCCACAATAGCGCCGTAGTTGTCAGCCATGTTGGAAAGCTGGAAAGTCGCGTCGTTGCCGTAAATCAGCTTCAGGCGCTCTTTCAGGTTGGACAGACCAATGTGCCGCCGACCGTCCCGGTAGATTTCCCGGTCGTGCAGGATGGCGTCCATGACCGCGTCGCTGAATCCTTTTCCCGTATCGGAGACACAGCAGTAAAGCCAGGTCTCGTTGTCCATGACTTCTTTTGTCAGGAACAGGGAAACCTCCACAGGTCGCTCATAGATGGCGTTGTGCTGTATGGAGTTTTCGACCAATGTCTGCAGCATCAGCTTGGGGATGAAGTAATCCCGAAGATCCTCGTCGACGTCTATAGTACAGGAAAAGGCATCGCCGTATCGCTTGTGCTGCAGCTGTATGTACAGCTTTACGTGGTTGATCTCCTCGGAGATTTTTCGTAGGTTGGCCGTCGGGCCGAACAGGTATCGGATATAGCCGGAAAGGTCTTCGAGCAGTTCCGTAATTTCCCAGTTGCTGTCCCGGTCGGCCAGACTGTGCACCAGGCTCAGGCAGTTGAGGAAGAAGTGAGGACGGACCTGTTCCTGCAGCAGCTCCAGCTCGGTCTGCTTCTTGGTGATCTCCTGCTCATACAAGGCGATGCGCATGTCCTTCAGGCGGTGTGAGAGCGTTTTGAACTGCCGGTTGATGGTTTCCAGCTCCAAAATGTCATTTTCGTCCAGCCGATCGAATATCTCCTCCGTCCCAACGTTCTCCAGACCGGTCACGAATTTCGTGAAAGGGTGGAACAGCCACCTGTAGCAGAGCCGCACGACCAGAATGACCTCCAACCAAAGCAGGACTATTTCCATGTTGAACAGACTGAGCTGGAAGTGGACGTTTTGAAGGATCTCTCCGTCCTCAACCTTTTGAATGTACGCGGTGCCGAGGTCTGCAAGCGGGTATGTGTATACCTCGGCGCCGTCGGCGATGGCTTGCTCGGCCTGTTTTCGGTAAGCCTGCGGCGCAATCACGCGGCCGTCGTTCCACCGCAGAAAGGAAATGACCGAGTAGCTTTTCGGCATATCGTTGATTTCCACAAAAAGCTGATTCAGGTCGATCAGGCAGGCGAGCATGATCTCCTTCTGTCTGTACCACCCCAGTATGTAGACTTCCTCTCCACTTGTCAGTATTTCCCAGCATACCTGGGTGGACAGGCTGTCCTTCTGCTGACGCAGCCGCTGCTTCACCTGACCGGTAATGCCGAAATCGTCCGTCGATGCAAAAGAGAGGCCCGTAGAGAATGCAAGCAGGTCGGATGCCGGCCAGTAGAGGAAGGAATGCTTAAGCTCCGGATAGCGTGTCTTCAGGCTGCCAACGAGGTCGCTGGCCATAAACAGAACGTCGTAGTATCCACCGTCCCGAGGACTGATATTTTGAGGGATGCCGGGAAGGATATTCCGCAGATTATTGGCCAGCATGAGAAACTCCTGATTGATGGACTGGATTTTCCGGTTGATGTTCTTTACGTACAGGATGGCGGTTTCCTCTATATATTGATCCTCCACAGCACGCAGCGTCTGGCCCAGATACAGGTGGATGACGGAGAAAATCAGAAATAGCCCCAGGAACAGAACAGAGAAAAAGCGCAGCAGTACGCGCAGCTTCTTTTTCTTATATATCTTGACCACCTCCCAAAATCGGTAAAGTCTAAAGAAGAAAATACCGAAACCGGACTGCTGCAGAACAATACGGCAGTCCGGTTCAGCATTTTCCCTTATTATCCCTTCACAGAGCCCAGCATAATGCCGTTATTGAAATACTTCTGTACGAACGGATACAGCAACATGATGGGGAGAGAAGAGACCACAATGGAGGCGTACTTAATCAGCTCTGCCAGTTGTCGCGCCTCTACGGCAGCCGCGCCGATTTGCGTCATACCCATCATCTGGTTGTTAATCAGGATGTTGCGTAGCGCAATCTGGATGGGTTGGAATTCGGGGCTGCGTAGATAGATTAACGCGTTGAAATACCCGTTCCATTGTCCAACGGCCGACCACAGGGCGATCACGGCTAGAACGGCTTTGGAAAGCGGAAGCGCCACGATGAAGAAGTATCTGACCTGCCCGCAGCCGTCCAACTGTGCGGCCTCCCACAGTTCTTCCGGAATGGTGTTCTGAAAAAAGGTACGGCCCACGATAATGTAGTAGCTGGCGACCGAGAACGGCAGGATCATCACGAGAGGGTTGTCCACCAGATTGACTGCCTTCACAACCATATAGGTCGGAATCAGGCCGCCGGTGAAAAACATTGGGATGAGATACACGGCCATCAGCGCGCGCTTGCCGAAGAGTTGCTTTCTGGACAGAGCAAACGATGCGGGAATGTTGACGGCTAGGGTGATTGCTGTGCCGCCAATCACGTAGAGAATTGTGTTGCGATATCCGGTCCAGATATCGTCAAATTCTGCCAGCTTTTCATAGGCCCGCAGGTTAAATCCATTCGGAATTAGGACAATCTCGCCGGAGGATACCAGAGCAGGGTCGCTGATCGATGCGATCAAGATGAAGTACATGGGGTAAATGGCAATCAGGATCATTAACCCGGTGATGATGTACACCACGGTGTCGAAGATAACGTCTCCTTTGCTACGGCGCACTTTATTGGATTTTCTGATGGTTGCTTGCATGATAGTTCTACCGCCTTTCCACTTTTTAGAACAGGGAGTCTTCCGATATCTTCGCCGATATGAAGTTGAACACCAGAAGAAGAATAAGGTTGATCACATTGTTAAACAGGCCGATGGCGGCGGACAGGCTGTACTGAGATTTCAGCAGGCCCATCTTGTAGACGTACGTAGCAATGATTTCGCTGGTTGCGTTGTTCAACGAGTTCTGCAGCAGGTAGACCTTCTCAAAACCGACGCTCATCACGCTGCCCATGCGCAAAATCAACATGATCATGATGGTGGGAAGAAGAGACGGAATATCGATGTGGAAAATCTTATGCCATTTGTTTGCGCCGTCGATGGTTGCCGCTTCATAGAGCGTGGGGTCTATGGACGACAGCGCGGCGATATACAGGATGCTGTCCCACCCGATATGCTGCCATGCTTCGGTCCAGACGTAGATGTGCGGGAACGCGGAGGCGGAACCCATCAGGTTCGGCATATCGATGCCGACAAAGCTCAGTAGCTTTGCGATGATACCGCTGGACGGAGAAAGAAACAGCATGATCATGCCACACATAACAACAGTGGAGATGAAGTGCGGCAGATAAGTCGTCACCTGAAAGAATTTCTTGTAGCGCGACGACGTAATCTGCGAACAGATCAGGGCGACGAGGATAGGCAGCGGAAACATCACCACAATAGAGTAAATGCTGATGACCAGCGTGTTCCGCAGGATAGGCCAGAACTGGTAAGAGTTGAAAAAGGTGGTGAAGTTTTTAAAGCCGACCCATTCGCTGCCGAAGATGCCCAAACCGGTCTTGTAATCCTTAAAGGCGATAGTTACGCCGTACATGGGAATGTACGTGAACACAATCAATAAGATCAACGAGGGCAAAATCAGCAGGTAAAGCGGCACGCTCCGCTTCAGCAGCAAAAGCCTGCGGCTTTTTTTCTCTTTTGCGGATATAGCGAATCCATTCGCGTGCATAGTTTTCTCTCTCCTTTATGTTTAGATTCACCGGGATAGTTCTATCACGGCTTTCAGTGTGGCAGTGCATAAACCGGGCGCAGCCCGCAAGAGCGGTCAGCGATCCTTTCCGGGTTCTTTTCAGGTTCTTTCCAAGTGTCCTCCGTCCCGTGCAGATGGTACATTCTCCACTCGTTCGGGGTAAACCCGGTATAATCGTGAAACGTTTTGGAAAAGTAGGAAAAATTAGAGTAACCGACGCGCATGGCGACTTTTCCAATCTTGATGTCCGGGTACTCCAGAAGCTCCTTGGCTTTTTCCATCCGTTTCTGGGCGATGTATGCCGGCAGCGTCATCCCGACGGCGCGCATGAACTGCTTCGAAAGATAGTCTTCTGACATGAACACGAGCTTCGCCAGCATTTTTCTGGACAGATCTTCTTCCAGATTGTCAAGAATATATTGGCATACGGTAGTGATGGCGTCCGACTTGTGATCCCGGCTGCCTTCGACAATGCCGAGGATCTTGTGCATAAACCAGGCAGTCGCACACAGGCTGGAAACAGCAAAGGTTTCCATCTGGTCGTACTCCTCCGAGTCGATGATATCCTCCAGGGACATATCCCGGCTTTGCAGGTAATTGGACAGCATCAGCGTGCAGGTCCGCAAAAAAACCGTCAGTCGGTTCACCGTCCATCCTTCTTCCGCTTGGACCCGCACCATTTCTTCCCGAATGGACGCTTCTAGACTTGTGAGGGGACCGAAGCCAACCAACATTTTTTTCCACGTTTTTAAGGGGAAAGAGCGCCGCTGTGTCTTGTCTGCAGGCAGGTCGACTCCCTGCGCGATTCTCTGCATATCCGGAACGGTGTGCTTTTCCAGCTGGCAAAGCGCCTCCCACATGGACACTGCCTGCCCGACGGTGCCTTTTTCTCCGCAGTATGCACAGACCTGAAGGCCGATCCGCGCCTCCACGGCGTCGAGAAACGCCGCCAGCGGCGCGCGAGGAAAGGGATCTTTCCCTGCGGCACGGCAGACCAGGATCCATCGGGTCTCACTCAGGCGAACGACGGTTTGCAGGGCGTTCTGGTCGGCCAGATCCAAAATGGCCTGCCGGACCAGCGGCCTGCCATAGTGCGAAGGGACGGGCTGACCGGGCACGGGGACAAAGCGCAGTAGGAGAATCGCGAGACTGGAATTTTCGGTCAAGCCATGCTTTTGCGCTTGACGAGTGAAATCCGCCTGTTTGACGGCGCCGTCAAACAGGGCGGCCCACAGGGTTTCCAGCGGTTCCTCCTGCCAGCCGCGCCGTGCATCCAGAAGCCCAACAACCCGGGAAATCGTCTCTTCCAGCTCCTTGGCCTTGATGGGCTTTAACAGGTAGTCACAGACGTCGAACCGCAACGCACTCTGGGCATAGGAAAATTCCGCGTAGCTCGAAAGGACAATGCATTCCATCGACGCGTGGTTTTCCCGAATCCACTTGAGCAGCTGAAGACCGTTGCCACCCGGCATTTCGATGTCGCAAAGAACGATGTCTGCCTTCGTCTTCGAGAGAAACGCGATGGCTTCCCTAACGGAAAACGCCGTGTATACTTCGGTGATCCGCAGCCGGTTCCACTGCAGGGCCGACTTGAGCTCCTCTACAAAGGTCCGGTCATCATCTACAATCAGGATGGAATATGCCATAGCTTTCTCTGCCTCCTAACGGGTCGGGGTATCGGTTCTACAGGCGCTTTTCACCGTTTTACCGTGAAAGGCCCGGTAAATTTCCGAAGAAGAGATAACCCGGCGCCGCCGTGATCACCTCTTCCTTCGGTTTCGATCAGCCCATCATTTCCACATAGGCGTCATAGGCGCCCTGATCAATCTCAATCAGTCTCTGCAGGCCCATGGCGTCCAGCTGCTGCAGATAATCGTCCCATTCTTCTTCAACGCCGCCTTCGGTAATCCAGTGTGCCCACTGGGCTTCCACGTAACTATTAATGTCTACGTTCAAGGCGGTTCTCTCGTTGATTTCGTCATCGGTGAACTTAATCGTACCCGGCCAAGCGTGCAGCAGATTCGGGTTGTCGGCGTACTGCGCGTTGAGCGCGTCTTCGGCCAGCTTGAGCCCGTCGCCCTGATCGGTAGGCAGCGTGACCTTTTTTTCAAATTCCTTGCGCATGTACTTGGGACCGAAATCGCGGGGAGAGTACCACCAGGCGGAAGTATCCAACGTGTTGTCCTTCGGCGTCAGAAGCTCATAGGTGCCATCGCCGTTATCCTTGATCTGACCGGTGGATATGGAGCCGTAGAAGGTCTGGAGCGAAACCAGATCGTCATAGAACAGGTCGGCCCACCTCAGCACCTTCTCAGGATTCGGGCAGTTAATGTTGAGGATCAGCTCCTTATCGCTGTACTCTGTGCTCGCGATGCTCTGAGCGTTCTTCGTGCCCCATGGGCTTTCCAGCGTGGGCATCTGCACAAACTGCTTGGTATTGGGGCCAGCCCAGGAGTCAGCGGTCCAACCGGAGAAGATGCCAATCTGAGAGCCGCCTTCCTTTTGCAACTTGGCAGTGTACATAGATCCTTCTTGGGTGAAGTATTCCTCGTCCATCACGCCGAGCTCCCAGAGCTCGCGTAAATACTTGACTGCTTCTTTGTAATGATCTTGCGTGGGAACAAAGACGACCTTGTTGTTGGCGTCCAGCGACATGTGCTCGTCACCGCGCTCGATCAGGTCGAATGAATCCAGAAGCACGCTACCGTATCCGGGCTTGTAACCGCTGATCGGGATCTCATTGTTCGGGTCGCCGTCGCCGTCCGCGTCCTGCTCCTTGAAGGCGATCAGTACTTCCTTCAGCTCGTCGTAATTCGTGGGCATCTCCAGATTCAGATTGTCCAGCCATTCCTTGTTGATGTAGTTCTGGCTGTTCAGCTTCGGCCGGAAGGGGATCTTCTTCGGCAAGCTGTAGATCTGCTCGTTTCGGTCGGTGCAGGCCATGCGCATAGTGGGATCTTCTTCAAAGATTTTCATCAGGTTGGGCATGGTTTCCTCGTTGATCAGATCGGTGAGCTCCAGAAGCTTTTCCTTGTTCTGCACGATGTCGGAATCGCCGAGACCGCAGGAACCGAAGAAAGCGTCGGGCAGGTCGTCACTGGCAAACAGCAGTGCCTTCTGCTCACCGAAATCATTGGAGTAGTAGATTTGCCACTCGATGTCAATGTCGGCTTCCTTAGCCAGATCCCCCATGACACCGTCGGTCAAAAAGTCCGTGGGCCAGGTGTCGTTCCAGCGTACAGTTGCGATTTTGTACGTATAGCCTTCCGCCGCGCTTACGGTTGTGTTCTGTTCCGCCCCCGGGGATGCCGACGTAGAGTCCTGACCTGGGGTGCCGCATCCGGCAAACATGGAAAGACTCAGACCGGCTGCCATGAGCAGAGCAGCAGTTCTTTTGAGTTTGTTCATGATTTACTCCTCCTTGTTTTTTCGCCATGTCTCCTTGGCGTTTTACAATATTCTACCGTCTTCGTTCCAATAAGTCTGTCAAATTTGCGATAAAAAATTGTCAAAAAAAGCTTTTTTTATAACTTTTTCCAACACGAATTCAACAGATCGCCGGCAAGTCCGGATGGACGGCAAAGAGAGAAGCCGCCGTATCTGTGGAAAACGCAAAACCGAAAAGGCAACAAATATAGCGCTGTTTTTTTATAGATATCCGGGCGGTTGCGCCACTATAATGGGTTCAACCACCGGGCGAAAGGCACCCGGAAACAAAACGGATGGAGGTAATTAGAAATATGAATCAGCACAGATTCGGAGTAAACGCAGTCTATCTCGGTGCCAAGGCGGCACGGACACCGGACGAGCGACCCGGCCCGGCGGGGTGGAGCGATGCACTCCTGCTCGATGAGTTCTACCGAGCCAACGGGAACCCAGGATTGGTTACGCCGACCAAAGCGCAGGCTGCATGGGATGACACCTTTCTCTACGTGTTGTTTCTCAACTGGGAATCTGCGGAGAACGCGGACCAAGTGCGTCGAGACATCGACGAGCTTGTGGTGTCTTCCGGCACTTTGGGCCATCGGGACTTCGCGGTATTTTCGGTCGGACGCAATGGAGAAGCGCATGGGATTCTGGAAAGTGGCATGACGTACATCGGCGGCGATGAGGCGTTTGGTGGAAGCCAACCCAACCTGCCGTTTCGGCATGTCGGCAACCAAGCGGACATCCGGACAATCGACCCGCAGTCGTATACGGTCGTGGTAGACCACCAGGCGGGCTTCTGGAGCGCGGCGTATAAGATTCCGTGGACGCTGGTGGGGGGATTTCCGAAAGGCGACTGCTTTGCGTTTCAGGTGTACCGCAAAAAGCAGGCAACCGGAGAGATCCTGTGCCCAACGCCGCTGGACCTGTACATCAACCTACCTTATTGGTTCGAGTACGATCCTTCCACGTTTATGGAAGCGTATCTGGGCGGTGATGCCGGTCCGGTATACGGAACCGAGCTCTACGCGGTGCTGCCCAGCGCCCGAAGACGCTGGACGCGCTATACGGAGGTTTCTAGCGTGCAACCGGGCGAGCTAAAGCAGCTCTGGACGGAGTTGACGGCTCTGCCGGAAACGACGGAGGAAAATGTGGCGGCACATGTGGCGCTTGCCCAACGCCTGCAGGATGTGCTCTATCAGGAGGCTGTGGATTTCTTCTGGGATGAGGCCGGAAGCCGTCCTGTGGGTCACATGGAACCGTGGAATGAGCGCCATGTGTTCAACGAGCTGCTGGCGGCCGGTGAGGCTGGAAAAGCCTATGCCCGCCTGAACCGGTTCCTGCGCTGGCTCGCCCGCTATATTCAGTGGTACTACACCGATGGGACCTTGGGCGACCAGTCTGCCGATTGGACACCGTATGAACAGCTTCGGCAGGTTACAACGGAAAACAGTAAGATTGTTTTGGATTTTGGAAACGCGGTGCCCACACTTGAGCTTATCTTTGCCGAAGCGGGATTCCGCCTGAAAAGCAAGCCGGACGGCGGTCTTTTTTCTGCGGTACCGGATACGTTTACCGTCTCGGAGGATGGCGCCGTACTGCGTGCGGCGGCGGGAAACCGAAATGTCGTGATTACGCGCGGTGCGGACTGGAACGTCGTGCTGTCTGTCGGGGACCGGCAGGTTTTCTTCATGGACAAAGAGACGCTTTCCCGCGTGCATGTTTACGGGAAGGACGGTTTCCGCCTGCAGATGCCTTTGCTTCAGGAGGAGTCCGTCATCGGGTTCGGCGAGCGCTTCAACGGCGTCGACCAGCGCGGGCATATCGTTGCCATGTACCAGCGAGACGCCTACCTTTCGGTGATCGCTGGACTGGCCAATGAGAGCTATAAGAATATTCCGCTTGTCCATTTCAGCTCTGGCTATACGCTGTACATCAACAGCACGTACAGAATGCGTGCGGATGTCGGTGTACAGGTGCAGGACCGTTTTTCCATTACTGTACAGGATCCCCATGTGGATCTGTATTTCTGGGGCGATACGCCGGTGGAAAACATGGCGTCATATGCGCGATTGACCGGCTTGCCGATTCTCCCGCCCCAGTGGGCGTTTGAGCCCTGGAGCGGCGCGGGCGGCGGACGGTGGATGAACGGGCCGCTGCACAACGTGATGGAGGAGCAGATCGGCGTGCTGCAGAAATTCAAAGAGCTTGATATCCCGCACGGCGGGTTCTATGCCGAAGGTGCCGGCGCGGACGGCAAACACCTCGCCGAATTACACAGGGTTTCCAACTTTGCCGCGCAGAACGGGATACGCACCTTCTCCTGGGAGTATTCGGTTATGCCGGCGGAACGCGCCAAAGCATTTCTGCAGAATTCCGGCGATACGGAAGATCTGCCCATCAGCAAAACGCCACAGTACACAGGGAACATGCAATATATCAGTTACATCGACTTCACGCATCCCCGGGCCATGGAGCTACTGCAGGCACAGTGGAAAGACCGGTTTGATGCCGGCATCTGCGGAACTATGGTGGACTTCGGGGACAAGATTCCAGACGAAGCGGTCTTTTTCGACGGGCGAAACGGTAAGGAAATGCACAACGGCTACGCGCTGGACTACGCGCGCGGCTACCGGAAGCTCTTCGAAAGCGCTTACGGAGACGACCACGTCCTGTTCCAGCGAGCCGGTGCTCCCGGGTGTCAGGCCTATGCCTGCCAGTTTGGCGGAGATCAACCGACTACCTTCCCAGGCATGCAGCAGTCCCTGTCCGGCATGATTTCCGTCTCGGCCTCGGGCCTGCCGTTCTGGGGCGTCGACGCCTGCGGGTACGACGGCTTTTCCGGCGGCGATACGGAAACCTATATACGCTGGACGCAATGGGCGGCATTTTGCCCTCTGATGCGGTACCACGGCACGTTCCCGAAAGAACCCTGGGAGTATTCCGAACAGGTCACAGAACTGTATAAATTCTACACCTGGCTGCGCGAGAATCTTCTGCCGTATGCGTACAGCACAGCCGTTCAGGCGCATCACCGCGGCATTCCCATGGTTCGCCCGCTGCCGATGATGTTCCCCGAGGACGCCTTTGTTGCGCAGGTGACCGACGCCTATATGTACGGCGACCATCTGCTGGTGGCGCCAATCTGCACCGATAGCAACAGAAAACAGGTAATATTCCCCGCGGGCCGATATGTCAATTTTTTCGACAATACCGAGGTCGTAGACGGCGATACGGCGCAGACGCGTGCGTATCCCATCACAGAGATTCCGGTTTACGTGGCGGCCGGCGCGCTGTTCCCGGTTGAACTCAACGAATCCCTGGAGTTTGGAAGAAGCATGACCACAAGCCGGATTAGGGCGCTCGTCCTGACGCAGCCGGTGTGCGCGACAGCCGGTAGCTGGAACGGATCGGATACGGAGGAAAACGATTACGCCTTTGCCGTCGGCTCGAACGGCTTCTCCATGCAGGCGAAGGGGTGCGCGGGCGTGCGGTATCTCCTTGTAAAAGGCGTCTCGAACGTACAGGATGTTATACTCAACGGGGTCCGTCTGCGCCGCGTGCCTGCAAAACAGGGGCTGAACCTGCATGAAGCCTATTTTGTGGCGCAGGATGGAACGATCTATATTCGCATTTTTGCACATTCTGACCTGCAGATGGACGTTGTCACACGGTAACGTTCTGCGAGGGGACTCACAGAGCAGGACACCGTTGCGCACTTTTCCGGAGCATCTCTAGCATAGCGAAAATACAGCGCGGGAGCAACCGACCGCTGGTTTACTGCCGGCTTTGCCTGCAGAACAGGCGTATCTCGAAATGCCGCGTATGGAAAAACAAAAGCAGGGACAGGCAGAGTCACACAGCTCTTACCTGTCCCTGCTTCCTGTTCCGGCGTCCCGAAACCGGCGTTTGCGCAAATTTTGTTGACTATTGAGAACGGAATCTGTATAATGAAAGCAAAAGTATTCTGAGCAGGAGGACGAAATGCATGGCGACGATCAAGGATGTTGCTAGGATAGCGGGCGTGTCCGTGTCGACCGTCTCTCACGTGGTCAACGGAACCCGATACGTTAGTCCTGAGAAAGTCCGGAAGGTCGAGGACGCTATTCGCCAGCTGGACGAGCTCCCGAATTTCATCGCGAAACGGAGTGCATTGAAGAGCAAACTGTCCGAAAGCCGCTATGTGCTGATCTTGCTGTCGAAAAAACGCAGCCTGTTTCAGAATCAAGTCAAGGAAAAGCTGGAAGAAATCGTAGAGCAGAAGGGTTATATCGCCATTTCGCTGGCGTATGACCTCGATGAAGTCCGACTGGCGGCCATCCGCGCACTGGCGGGAACGCTGGATCTTGCGGGAATGGTCGCTTTCCCGGACCGGGAAGGTGTGCTTTCCGGAGCCTTTTTCAAAGGGCTCCGGTTTCCGGTGGTTCTGATTGGGAACCCCGTGGATCGGTTTGCCGCAGACACCCTGCTGCCCGACACCTTTGAGGGCAGCTACCGCGCGGTGCGGCACCTGATTAAAAACGGGCATGAGCGAATCGCTTACCTGTGCGAGTCGGAAGCGTGCGGCACCCAAAGGTTTGAAGGCTACAGGAAGGCTCTGGAGGATTCCGGCATTGCGTTGGAAAAAGTGCTGGTCCGCGCGGGCTTGAAAACCGAGGCGTTGGCCGCCGAAGCTATGGCGCAGATCGTCGTGGCAGAGCCTGCGCCCACCGCGGTCGTGATTGCCGACTCGCTGCCTCTGATTCCCGCCATCCGGTATGGAATCGGCCACAACATCGCCGTGCCCGGCGACCTCTCTGTCGTCAGCCTGAACGATCCGGAATGGGCCTCACTGACGACGCCGGAGCTCACTTGCGTGGATAAGCAACCACGGCAGTTTGCGCTTTCCGCCGCGGACCTGCTGTTCCGGCGGATTGACCGCGGCGAAATTGCAAACCTTTCTTCGCCCGCGCATGCGTACTGCACGAAAACTCTCCCCTCAATTCTCAATGTGCGCAACTCCACCTGTGGAATCGGCCGGGGTCCCTTCGGGGAACGGGCAGCGGGTGCGGGCGGCCTTGCCTTATCCGAAGTGGAAAAGGAAAAGATTCGGCAAAAGCAGTATACGGCAGCGATCTCATTCCACTATATGGGCAAGGCGTGGATGCGCCTGCAGGAAAAGGGTATCAAAAAAGTCTTCGACGAGCTTGGAATTTCCATCATCGCCGTCACAGACGCTCATTTCAACGCGGCGCTGCAATGCAAACAGTTGGAAAGCATCAAATTTCTGAAGCCGGATCTCCTAATCTCGATCCCCGTTGATACTAGGGGCACCGCGGAAGCCTTCCGCTCGATTGCGGACAGCGACACCCGGTTGGTGCTGATCACCAATGTCCCGGAGGGACTCACCCCGAAGGATTACATCTCCTGTATCTCCGTAAATGAGCGAGCCCACGGGGACAGTATGGGCCGCGGGTTGGGCGAGTACATGGTACGGCACGGCCTGAAATATGCGGGGCTGATTTGCCACGGCGAGCAGAACTTCTTTGCCACAAAGCAACGGGACGGCGCGGCGGAACAAGTTCTGACGGAGGAATACCCGGAAATCCGGGTGTGCGGAAAGGTCAATTTTCTGACAGAGGTGGACGTCTACCAGAAAACACTGAAGCTCATCGGGATGTACCCGGAGATTCAGGCTCTGTATGTTTCTTGGGACGGTCCCGCGCTGGAGGTGATAAAGGCCCTGACGGAGCTGGAGCGCACGGACATCGCGATCGTCACGGGAGATCTGGATTATGCCATCGCCATGCAGATGGCACAGGGCGGCATGGTCAAAATGATTAGCGCGCAGTGCCCCTATGAGCAGGGGGAAGCCATCGCAATGGTGGCGGCCAACGGCCTGCTGGGAAAAGCGGTCCCCTCCTTCATCGGGGTGGAGCCCATCAGCATCGACCGGGAGAACCTGCTGAAAAACTGGAAGGCGATCTTCAAGGAGGATCCGCCGGCGGCGTTGCGCAACGCGATCAACCGCAGCGCCGGCGCACTTTAACGGCGGTTCGCCGCGTTCAAATCGACCGACAGAATATCAAGCGGATAAGCATCTGGAAGCAGGGCTTATCCGCTTTTTACATAGCGCCCGCGCAAGCCGGGTTCCCGGAATTTTTCATTGTCCCTATCCCCCGCACGGCTTTTCGGCCGCGCTTTTTTGGCACGGAAAAGAAAATTTGCGCAAATATACACGAAAGAGCGAGAAGTCAAGGCATCTTCCAACGAGCAAACGGCCAGGACAGCCTAACACAGGTGTCAAAGCATTGCAAGCGAAAAGAAAGCTTGATTGGAAATGCCTAATTTTGTCTCTTGTATTTGGCGAAACAAACGAATTTTCTCAAAATTGCAAGTAGAAATTGACAATCGCCGCAGTGCAGAGTATTATAATGGAAATAAAACCAATTTGCGCAAATTTATAAAAATAAGAAAGGAGCAAACATGAAACTCGGTTATATGACAAACGCGTTCGGCCCTCTGGTAGGAGAAGGAGGCGGCGTTACAAGCATTAAGGACATCCGATATCTGACCCTTTGCGACGACGAAGCGGTGCTGAAAAAAATCACAAATGCAGGCTTCCGGTATATTGAGGTGTTGGAAGGGAACCTGACCAAATACGGTTCGGACATCCAGGTGCTCAAAGACATGCTGGCCCGCTACGATGCCGGCATGATGAGCGTCTGCGTGGGCGCCAATTTTATCTACCCAGACGCGCTGGAGGACGAGATGTTTCACATGGAGACAGTCGCTGCTCTGGCGGAACAGGTAGGCGTTTCCTACGTGGCGTTCTGCGGCGGTGCCATACGCGGGAAAGGCGTCCAGACGGGCGACTATGCGCTTCTGGCCAAAGGGCTGAAGGAGGCAGAAAAGGTCTTCGCCGCCCACGGCATCGAGGCAAGCTACCACCCGCATCTCGGGTCCATGGCGGAAAAGCCGGAACAGATCGACCGACTCTTTTCGGTGAGCGACATCAAGATCTGCCCGGATCTGGCGCATCTGGCTGCCGGCGGCGGAGATCCTCTGGAGATCGTCAAAAAGTACTACGACAGAATCTCCTTCGTCCACCTGAAGGATTTGGACGAAAACGGATTTGCCCCGCTGGGCACCGGGCACGTCGATGTCGAAGGGGTTCTGCGGTTCCTGAAGAAAAAGGGATATGCAGGAGATTATCTGGTGGAGGCTGACGGCTTTGCCGGCGACCCGGAAGAAGCCTGCCGGACATCGTACCGTTTCCTGCAAGGCAAGCTGATCTAAAATTCCTCCCGTCCGCGGCGTCGGTCAACGGCGCGCGGCGCAGGAGAGCATCTTAGAATAGGAGGATTTTACAATGAAAAAACTGAATGTGGGCCTGGTTGGTGCCGGGTTCATGGGAAAAGCGCACTCAATCGGGTATTCCGACATGCCCAAGTATTTCTGGCCGGCCCCGGCCGTGCCGGTTTTAAAAACAATCTGCGACATCGTCCCGGAAATCGCGGCGGACGCGAAAGAACGCTTCGGCTTTGAAAAATGCTGCACGGACTGGCGCGACATCGTCAACGATCCCGAGATCGACGTGGTAAGCATCTGCACGCCGAACAACGTCCACGCCGAAATCGCCATCGCTGCGCTGAACGCAGGGAAGCACGTACTCTGCGAAAAGCCGATCGCCTCGACATTGGAGGACGCGAAGGCCATGGCGGAGGCCGCAAAGAAAGCGGCGCAAAAGGGGATCATTGCCATGAACGCCTACCAGTACAGGCGCGTTCCGGCGATCGACCTCGCCAAGAAATTCATCGATGAGGGATCCATCGGCAAAATCCTCAACGTACGGTGCACCTATCTGCAAAGCTGGTCGGCCGATCCTGCCTCCCCGCTCTCCTGGCGGTTTCAGAAAGACATCGCCGGCGCGGGGACGCTTGGCGACATCGCCTCACACGTGATCGACATCGCCCAGTATCTGGCGGGTGACATCGAGGCGGTAACCGGCATGATGCAGACCTACATCACCGAGCGGCCGGTGCAGGAAGGCGGCACAGACCTGCTGGGCACCGTAAAGCTCGGAGCCGACGCGAAGCGGAAGGCCGTAGACGTGGATGATGAGGACAGCTTCCTCGTGAAGTTTAAAAACGGCGCGGTAGGCAGCATCGAGGCAACGAGAAACGCCTGGGGTCGCAACAACTTCATCACGGTAGAGCTTCACGGCACTCTGGGCAGCCTCTACTTCAACTACGAGCGACTCAACGAGTTGCAGGTGTGTTTGGCTGGCGACCCCGATGACAGAAGGGGCTTTAAGACAATCTACACCGGCCCCGCGCATTTTCACGGGGAAGTGACCTGGAACATTCCCGGAATGAACATTGGGTACGGCGAATTGAAATCCATCGAATCCTACGAGTTTATCAAAGCGGTGGTAGAAGGCAGGCAGCCGTCTACCAGCTTCGCAGAAGGGTATCGAGTGGAACGCGTTTGCGATGCCGTGAAACGGTCAGCGGAAACCGGACGTTGGGTAACGGTGAACGATTGATCGAAGCGCCCGTTTGACACGCAGTCCAAGGCCACATATTATAAGAGTAACCCACAACGGTAAAAAGCAGATTTTCAAAATCGTGCAGACCATTGCCGACGACGAGATACACCGGCTGGAAGCCCGAGAGAGGTATCTGTCTAAATTTCAAATTTGCCAAAAGTCCACCGCAATTTTCGTGAAATTGCGGTGGACTTTTCCTTGATACCGGCGCAGCAAGCTCACCCTGCAGCTGCTCGGAAGGCGCTCTGCCTTAAACGTTCCATATGGATCTGAATCTTGACAAATTTCGGATTTAGAGGTATGCTATTTTGAGCTTAGAGGGTACCTGTTTACCTAATCATTATAATATAGAAAGAGAGAGGTACAACATGAATATTTTTAGTGATGCAATCGAGCAGCTCGGTATATTCACCATCGTCGGCGGAATTTTGGCTATCGTCGCTACAGTTTTGGCCTATGTGTTTATCGTCCCCGAAAAACGCCGCGAAAAGCTCAATGCTTTCGGCAAGTTCCTCCACGATACCTGCAATTTCAAGTACCTGATCGTAGAGAAAATTCTGCAGGCTCTGTACATTTTCTTCACGGCAGATATGATCATTCTGGGCTTCTTCATGCTCTTTGCCGCGCCTGAAGACTACTTTGGCAATCGCCACTGGCTGGGCGTCTACGGCATCCTGACCATGATCCTCGGACCCATTATGATCCGACTGGTGTATGAACTGTTGATGATGGCAGTCTTGCTGCTGAAAAACGTAATCTCCATTAACAATAAGCTCCGCAGCCAGAACGGAAACGAAGAGAAGAACGGCATTTTCATGGCCCCCGACATGGGCGACCTGCGCCAGCAGCTTCGGTCTAAGGCAGCACAGCCTCAGAACCCGCAGCCCCAAGTCCCGCAGAGCGCACCCGTAGCCAAATTCTGCGGCAAGTGCGGTTCGCCGTTGAACGAAGCCGGCAAGTGCCCCAACTGTGACAACAATCAGCCTCAGGCTTAAACGCAAATATTAAGATTATGCCCCGAGCGGAAGCAATGCCGCTCGGGGCTTTTGGTTTTATCGGGAAAAATCTGCCGAAAGTCCCTTAAATTGAAAACCGCTCTCTTGCCCTCTCTCTGCTTTCTTCATGATAAAATAAGGGAAAAACCAAAACGGAGATATATCTCATGTTCTCTCTTACAAATGAGCAGCGCCGATGCTTTGCTTTGAAACCGATTTCGAGCACCTCATCGTGCGTCGAAGCTAAGCCGAGCCCGCACGACGACCGCCGAACTCTTCTATACTTAGACGGCGATACGGTCGTGAAGTGCATCACGCTCAACGACAACTTTTATAACGAATACGAGTTGTGTGAAAAAGTCACCCCGGACAGAAAATACCTCCTGCCCAAAACGGGCAAAGGTAAGCCCGTGCCACTCACCGCTGCCAACATTCAAAAGCGTCCGAGTCTCGGCATGACTTTGGTGTACAGCGCGGATTATATTGACCTCTTCAACGCCAAAACCGACTGCGCCTATTACAATAACCGCTATTTAAACGAGAAAATCGGTGATATCAGCGGCTTTGCAAGCTGGGTCGAAAACTGGTGTAGCGAAACGACCGATGTCGATTTAGACGACCTCGCGCGCTTTGCAGACGAAAAACGCCGCCACATTTCATTTCACGAGGGCGATGTTTTCCGCTTTAAAATCAGCCGCAGAACATACGGCTACGGACGCGTTCTGCTCGATTACAACAAAATGCGCAAAAACAAAGAACCGTTCTGGGACATTCTCATGATGAAGCCCGTCGTGTGCAGCGTTTATCACATTCTCACCGACCGCACCGATGTTTCCAAAGAGGAATTAAAGCCGCTCGCGTCCCTCCCTTCCACGATCATCGCAGATAACGCGCTGTATTACGGCGAGTTTGAGATCATCGACAATCTCCCGATCACCGACCGCGAAGATTATCCCGTCATGTATGGAAACAGCCGCTCCGCGCTGCGGCGTCATACGCTCTGCTACCAGTGCGGCAAAGACTACCGCACACTTGAAAACGAGCCCGAGCTGTTTTCCGGCTTCGTTCCCGGCGTCTCATTCGGCCTGAACTTCAAGGCCGATGTCCTCCGCCGCTGCATTGAGGAAAACTCCAACGATCCTTACTGGGCAAGCCCACACACTGCCGACTATGACCTGCGCAGTCCCCAAAATATCGCCAAGCTCCAAAAGGTCCGCACGCAATTCGGGCTGTAAATCCCACAAAAAAGCGCACAAATTTTCCTCGCTTCCCGCACCGCGCATAAAACCAAATTCGCACGGAAAACTACCTTCAAAAAGGATTTTGGAGGACATTATGAACGAGATGTTTTGTTTTCAGTGCCAGCAGACGGCGCACAACACCGGCTGCACGGGCAAAGCGGGCGTGTGCGGCAAAAAGGCCGATACCGCAAACAATCAGGACGACCTCATCGGTGCGCTCATCGCGCTCGCCTGCACGGATAGGCGCAGCGAACGCACAGACGAACTCATTTTAAAAGGACTTTTCACGACAATCACGAACGTAAATTTCAACAATGATACCATTCTCATGTTGAAAAACGAGATTGAGCAAGCGTGCAAAGCCCTTTCGCATACCTTTACGCCTTATGATATGAGCAAAATCTGGAACGCCGACGAAGACACACGCTCCCTAAAATCGCTTCTGCTGTTCGGCATCAAAGGCATGGCGGCGTATGCGTACCACGCCCGCGTCTTAAATCGCACCGATGACATCGTGAACCGCTTTTTCTACGAAGCCCTAAAAGCTCTCGGCGAGCCGCTTCCCGCAGATGCCCTGCTGGCGCTCGTCCTCAAGACCGGCGAAGTCAACCTGCGCTGCATGAAGCTCTTAGATGAAGCAAATACCGCAGCGTTCGGCGACCCCGTCCCCACGCAGGTGCCGCTCACCATCGAAAAAGGCCCGTTCATCGTCGTCAGCGGCCACGACCTGCACGATATGAAGCTTTTGCTCGAGCAAACGAAAGACCGCGGCGTCAACATCTATACGCACAGCGAGATGTTGCCTGCCCACGGCTACCCGGAGCTCAAAAAACACCCGCACCTAAAGGGCAATTTCGGCACCGGCTGGCAGAACCAGCAGACGGAGTTCCACAATATCCCTGCACCGATTTTGTTCACCACAAATTGCCTCATGCCCGTGCGGCAAAGCTATTCCGACCGCGTGTTCACCACATCCGTCGTCTCTTACCCGGAGCTGCAGCACATCGGCGAAGATAAAGACTTCACGCCCGTCATCGAAAAAGCGCTCGAGTGCGGCGGCTACAAAGAAGATAAGCACATGACCGGCATGAACGGCGGGCATTTCGTCACCACGGGCTTCGCACACAACGCCGTGCTTTCTCATGCCGAAAAGATCATCGAGCTCATCAAAGCCGGGAAAATCCGCCGCATTTTCCTCATCGGCGGGTGCGACGGCGCCGCGCCCGGGCGCAGCTATTATACCGATTTTGCAAAGCTCACCCCTTCGGATACCCTCATCTTAACGCTCGCCTGCGGCAAGTACCGCATCAACGACCTCGACCTCGGCGAGATCGACGGCCTCCCGCGCATTTTGGACTGCGGCCAGTGCAACGACGCGTACAGCGCCATTAAAATCGCCTTCGCGCTCAGCGAGGCGTTCGACTGCACCGTCAACGACCTTCCCCTCACCCTCGTCCTCTCGTGGTATGAGCAAAAAGCCGTCTGCATCCTCCTGACGCTCCTCTACCTCGGCATACAGAATATGTATCTCGGTCCCACCATCCCCGCCTTCATCTCCGAAAACGTCCTACAAGTCCTCCAAAAAAATTATAACCTCACCCCCACCTCCGAGCCGGAGAAGGATTTAAACGCCATTCTACAAATGAACCACTAAAAAGCCATTACCCCGTGCAGCTTCAAAGTTGCACGGGGCTCTTACTATTTCTCATTTGACTTGTCTTTTTCTGCTTTGATACGTTCGATTTCTTCCTCTATTATGCACCGAACTAATCGAATACACATTGGCCGCAACAATATCTGCGATCGAACGAAACCCGTGGTCTCGAAGTGCTTTCACTCTAAATCCGCCTTTTTCACGATTGATCTCTTCTACCGGAATATCTCGAAGCACATCTAATACGTTTCGGGTCACGACCAGATTTGCTGCTTTTTCAATATTCATCTGCACGTTGTCTTCGTACTGTGCAATCTCATCCAGTTCTTCCAGCATCATGCGATGTTCCTGCATCAACCGCTCTGCATCCACCGTATCAAAAAGCTTTGCCAACTGAATTCTCTCCTTTTCTGCCGATTTCAGCTTATTTAAAGTATGACGTAACAGTTCTTATTTGTCAATATTTCTCTATGCAAACCTCAAAACTTCTCATTAAACATTAAATACATATTTTTTCCGAATATTGCAAATGATTTTCTACCCCCACCCCCGCCTGTCGCTTTTCCGCTCACCTTTCCTATTCTTCAAATTAAATATATTTACATTGTACTTTTCCCGTGCTATGATGGTCTTAACAAAGACGAAAAGGTGATTTTATGGCGAAAAAGCTGGCACATATAAGTGAAGATCATTCCCGCGAGCAAACCGTATACGAACACCTCACCGGCACGGCAGAGCTTGCAAAGCAGTTTGCCGCCGCATTCGGCGCGGAGGAAGACGGCTATCTGCTCGGTTTACTGCACGACATCGGCAAGTACAGCGATGCCTTTCAGCGTCGATTAGACGGCGGCGTGCGCGTAGACCACTCCACGGCCGGCGCAAAAGAAGCTTGCGCGCACGGTGTCGGATATCTGGCGCTCGCCATCGCAGGCCATCACGGCGGCATACCGAATTTCGGCTCCCGCGCCGATACCAAAAACGACGCTACCCTCTCGGGCCGCTTAAAACGCGATCTCGAACCGTATGACGATTGGAAAACCGAAGTCACGCTGCCGCCGGTCAAGCCCTTTAACATGCGAGAATTCAACACCGGGTTTCGGCTCTCGTTTTATATCCGCATGCTGTTTTCTTGCCTTGTTGATGCCGATTTCATCGACACCGAAACCTTTATGGACGGCGCACTTGCCCCGCGCGGCAACTACGATGCGCTCCCTGCGCTGCTCGACCGCTTGGAAACGTACATCGCACCGTGGTATCCGCCCAAAACCGAGCTCAACCGAAAACGCTGCGCCATTTTGGATGCGTGCAAGGCCTCCGGCAGCACCGCCGCACCGGGTGTTTATACGCTTACCGTGCCGACGGGTGGCGGAAAAACGACCGCTGCCATGGCATTTGCGCTGACCGCTGCCGTGCAAAACGGCATGAGCCGCGTTATCTACGCCGCGCCGTACACGTCCATCATCGACCAAAACGCCGATACGTTTGAAAAAATCTTCGGCACGGAAAACGTCATTGAGCACCACAGCAGCGCGGAATATCTCTTTTCCGAAAGCCCGAACCCCGCAGAGTACCGCAAAATGCTGGCCGCAGAAAACTGGGACGCCCCCGTCATCGCCACGACCACCGTGCAGCTGTTTGAGTCCCTGTTTGCGAGCAAACCCGCCCGCTGCCGCAAGCTGCACAACCTCGCCAACAGCGTGCTCATCTTAGACGAAGTGCAGACGCTGCCCATGCCGTATCTAAAGCCGTTCACGGCGGCGCTTGCCGAGCTTGCCCGAAAGTACGGCGTCATTGTCGTCCTGTGCACCGCCACGCAGCCCGCGTTAGACGGTGTTTTTGCCGATTTGAAAATCGACCTGCCGATCAAAGAGATCTGTCCCAATGTCCCTGAAAATTTCGAGACCTTCCGCCGCACGAAAATCGCGCAGCACACATTTGACAGCACAGAATCGCTCACCGCCAAGCTCACCGCGCTGCCGCAGGTGCTTTGCATCGTCAACCGCATCGCAGACGCACAGAAAATCTATCAAGCGCTGCCAAAAGACGGCGCGTACTGCCTCACCACACATCTGTGCCCCGCCCACCGCAAAGCGCGCATTAATGAAATTCGCGAGCGCCTAAAAATCGGCCTGCCCTGCCGCGTCGTTTCCACCTCGCTCATCGAAGCCGGTGTCGATGTGGATTTCCCGCGCGTTTACCGCGAAGAAGCCGGGCTCGATTCCGTCCTGCAAGCCGCCGGCCGCTGCAATCGCGAGGGCAAGCGCCCGTTAGATGAAAGCCTCGTGACCATCTTCACCGTCCAAAACACCACCCCGCCGCCCTACATGCGCCAGCCCGCCGCAGCCATGAAGAACATTTCAAAACGCATGGAGGACATCACTTCGTTAGCTGCAATCCGCGCGTATTTTGAGTTCTATCGCGATTTGTACGGCAAAGAAGATCTCGACCGTGAGAAGATTCTCATAGCGTTCGAAAACGAGATGCTCCCGTTCGCCTCCGTTGCGGAAAAGGTACGGGTCATTGAAAGCTGCACCACGCCCGTGTATATCCCGCTCGACCAAGGCGAAGCCCTCGTCGAGCGGCTGTATCGCGGCGAACGCAGCCGCACCCTGTTCAGAAAGCTCGGGCAGTACAGCGTGAACGTCTACCCGCAGCAGCTCGCTGCCCTGCGCGAAGTCGGCGCCGTGCAGAGCATCGACGGCGGCGCGCTCTATGTCCTCGCCGATCCCCGCCGCTACGACAGTGCCCTCGGCCTCACCCTCGACCAAACCGAAACCGCTCTGTTTATATAAAATAGAAAAGCCGGTAAGGCAAACCTTACCGACCTCTCTATACAAATCAACAACAATTATTTCTACCCACACTGCCTGTAAAAACAGACAGCGACCTTAACTTGATTTTATCCCATATGCAGTTGGGCTTTCAGCGCGTCCTGAAGGACCTGCGAAAAGTTGATGTTCTGCTCCAAGGCGGCGGTGTTCAGCCACGCGGGAATGGTCAGCGTCTTTTTGACGGCTTTTTCAAAGTGCGTTTTGGCGTATTCTTCCACGTCCACGGTGATGATGTTCACGAACGCGCCGTCCATCGACACTTCCAGCTCGGCGGCGACATCTGCAAGGCGGATCGCGTCCACGGGCGAGGGCGCCGGGGCGGCTTCACCGTCTTTTTTCAGCCAGTACAGATACCCGGCAAGGCAATCGACCGCCATGCGCAGCGATTCATCGAGCGTTTCGCCGCAGGTGGACAGATCGTTCAGATCGGGGAAAACAACAGAATAACCGCTTTCTTCCTTAAAAAAACAAGCGGGATAAGCTGACAGCATAAAATCGACCTCCTGATATAGTCTAAGCGGAAGCGGGGGAGATTATTTCAAACCTGCCTGCTTCAAAATGGAATTTTCCGTGCCTTTCGGAATGTCCTTGCAATGAAACGGAATGGTGACCTTGCCGGGCTTCGTCGGGTGCGTATAATGGCGGTGCGAACCCGTCTGCATCTTGAACACCCAGCCGTCTTCTAAAATGATCCGTTCCAGTTCCTTTGGCTTCTTCGGCATTTCAATTCCCCTCCTGATTCAAATCTATTATACCATATGATACGTATTAAAGCAATACGTATTCAAATTGTGCTTTATAAGTTCCGTAAAAAATAGACTAAATTCAAATTTTATCTTGACAAGTTCAAATAATCGTTATATAGTTGGATTATTAAAGCAACATCAATTGAATTTTGAAAGGAGTTGATCTTATTGATTCAGTTGGAAGTCTGGGGCCCGTATGCGTTATTCACACGCGGAGAGATGAAAGTCGAGCGTGTAAGCTACGATGTCCCCACCCCGTCCGCCGCGCGCGGTATAGTTGAAAGTCTGTATTATCACCCCGGAATACGCTGGCATATCCGCCGCATCTACGTTTTGAACCCCATCGAGTTCACCACCATTCGGCGCAACGAGGTAAAAAGCAAAATTCTCGGGGGCACCGCCATGCGCATCGCGCAGGGCAAGGAAGATGAGCCGTACCTCGTCACGACGAAACAAATTGTCCAGCGCGCCTCCATGGTGCTGACGAACGTCCACTATGTCATCGAAGCGGAGTTCGAGATGCTGCCGGAAAAAGCCGCATCCGGCGATAACCCCGGCAAGTTTCAGGACATCGTCACGCGCCGCATGAGAAAAGGCCAGTGCTTTTCCACCCCGTACTTCGGCTGCCGCGAGTTTCCCGCACACTTCAAGCAGTGGGAGGGTGGCCCGATCCCGACGATTGACGAGACGCGCGACCTCGGCTTTATGCTGTACGATTTCGATTATTCCGACCCACAAAATATCACGCCCCTGTATTTCCGTGCCAAAATGGAGCACGGTGTCATTCAGGTGGCCGGCTGCGAGGTGTTCAGATGATCCTGCAAGCCTTAGTTCAGTATTACGAAGCGCTCCTTGCCCGCGGTGAGATCGACCGCCCGGGCTGGAGCAAAGTCAATGTCAGCTGGCGTCTGGACCTAAACCCGGACGGTTCCCTTTTCGATGTTTCTCCTCTCCAAAAGCCCTCTTCAAACGGTAAAAAGATGCTGCCGCAGCAGCTCGCCGTGCCCGCACAGGTCAAGCGCTCTTCTGGTGTTGCGGCAAATTTTCTGTGTGATACGTCTTCCTACCTGCTCGGCGTGGACGACAAGGGTAAACCCGAGCGCACCAAAGCTTGCTTTGAAGCGAGCCGCGAAAAGCATCTGGAAATTTTGAAAGATACCCCCGGTGAGGCTGCCGCGGCCGTCCGTGCGTTTTTCGATACCTGGAATTCTCCCTCTGCCGTCGAGCCCCCTGCTTTGCAGCCCTATCTTTCGGAAATTTATAAGGGCGGCAATCTGATCTTTTATTATAACAATAAGCCCGCGGCAAACGACTCTGACATCGCCGCCGCGTGGCAGCAGGCCTATGATTCTGCTTCAGATTCCGACACGCCCACCCGGTGCAGTGTCACCGGCAGGCTCGCCCCCGCCGCGCGTCTGCATGGCAACATTCAGGGCGTGCGCGGCGCACAAAGCTCCGGCGCATCGCTCGTTTCGTTCAACGCCGATGCCTTCTGCTCCTACGGGCACGAGCAGGGCGAGAATGCTCCCGTCAGCACCTACGCCATGACCGCCTACACGCAGGCGCTAAACTACCTGCTGCGCAGTGATAATGTCCGCCGCATCGGCGACGTCACCGTCGTATACTGGGTGGAGAATGCCGATCCTGCCATCGCCGCATTTGCGGGAGCTATGCTTTTCGGTCCGCAGGAGCAGTCCGATTGGAGTGAAAACGACATTTTAGGCGCAATTCAAAAACTTGTATCCGGCAGAACAGCCGACCTACAGGGCATGCACCTCAGCCCCGATACACACTTTTACATTCTGGGGCTCGCGCCGAACGCCGCGCGCCTTTCCGTTCGCTTTTTCTGGCAGGATACCTTCACAAAACTCGCCAAAAACGTGAACGCCCATTACGAGCGTTTGGAGATCACCCGCCCGGCCTACGAAAAATTCGACACGCTTTGGCCCTACACCCTCGCGCGCTCTGCCGTCCGCTTTTCCAAAGACTGGAAAAAAGCCGATGAAGAGCTGCAAAAATCCTTCCCGCGCCTTTCCGGCGACCTGCTCACTTCCATTCTAAACGATACGCGCTACCCCGCCACTTTACTAAACGGCACCGTGCAGCGCATCCGCGCCGAGCACGATGTCACCTGGGCGCGCGCGTCCGTCATAAAAGCTTATTATTCTAAAAACGAAGACCCGCTTTGTCCAAAGGAGGTTTTGACCGTGTCCGTAAACAAAGAAAGCACCAATATTCCCTACAACCTCGGCCGCCTGTTCGCCGTTCTGGAGCGCACGCAGGAAGCCGCAAATCCCAACATCAACACCACCATCAAAGACCGCTTTTTTAACTCCGCTTCCGCTACGCCGAGCCTTGTGTTCCCCTCGCTCATCAATTTAGCGCAGAAGCACCTCGCAAAGCTCAACGAGGGTCAGCGGATTGCACTGGATAAATCCATCGGCGAACTTTCGGACAAGCTCGGCGAAACCTTCCCAAAGCAGCTTATGCTCGCAGAACAGGGCGCGTTCCAGCTCGGCTACTACCAGCAGCGTCAGGAATATTTTAAGAAAAAGACAGACACCACCGAACAGAAAGAGGAGGCATAACCATGCGTGAACCCATTCAAAACCGCTACGATTTCGTGATCTTATTCGATGTGGAAAACGGCAACCCCAACGGCGACCCCGATGCCGGCAACATGCCGCGCGTAGACCCGGAAACCGGCAACGGCATCATAACCGATGTGTGCCTAAAGCGCAAAATCCGCAACTACGTGCAGGATGTCAAAGAAGATGCGTCCGGCTGGCGCATTTACATTAAGGATCAGGTGCCGCTCAACCGCAGCGACCTCGAAGCCGGCGAAGCGCTCGGCATCGGCGAAGAGCTTGCCGAGATCCAAAAAGGCAAGGACGCCAAAAAGATTGTGACAAAGCTCCGCAGCAATGACCCGGATATCGACCTCAAGCTCCGTGACTTCATGTGCAGCGAGTTTTTCGACATCCGCACATTCGGCGCAGTCATGACAACATTCGTAAAGGGCGCTTTAAACTGCGGTCAGGTGCGCGGCCCGGTGCAGCTCGGCTTTGCCCGCTCCATTGACCCCATCGTGCCGCAGGAGGTCACCATTACCCGCACTGCCATCACCACCGAATCCGACGCCCAGAACAAAACCACCGAAATGGGCCGCAAATACGTCGTGCCCTACGGTCTTTACCGCGCAGAGGGCTTCGTTTCCGCCAACCTCGCCCGCCGCGTGACCGGCTTCTCCGAAGAAGACCTTCAAATGCTCTGGCAGGCCATTCTCAATATGTTTGAAAACGATCACAGCGCCGCCCGCGGCAAAATGGCCGTGCGCGAGCTCATCATCTTCAAGCACGCGTCCGAGCTTGGCAATGCCGCTTCCTATAAGCTGTTCGATGCCGTAACGGTTAAAAAGGTCGACGGCGTAGCCGTCCCGCGCAAATTCTCCGATTACACCGTCACCGTTTCCGAAGACCTGCCCGAAGGCGTCACCTGCGAACGTCTTTCCTAAATGGACGCGCGTGAAGACGGACTTTTAATGTCCGGCATCCAGCACTTCGCGTTCTGCCGCCGCCAGTGGGCGCTCATCCACATCGAGCAGCAGTGGCAGGAAAATGCCCGCACCGCACAGGGGCAGCTCGACCACGTCCGCTGCCACGATGAAACGTTGTCCGAAAAGCGCGACAACGTTTTCACCGTGCGCGGCATGCGCGTGTTCAGCCGTAAATTGAACCTCTCCGGCGCGTGCGACGTCGTAGAGTTTCATAAAGACAAAAACGGCATTTCTTTAGAGGGGCAGCCCGGATTTTGGCTGCCCTACCCCATCGAGTACAAGCACGGCCGCGAAAAAGAGACCGATGCCGACCGCTTGCAGCTCTGCGCCGAAGCCATGGCACTTGAAGAAATGCTCGTGTGCGATATCCCCGCCGGCGCGCTCTACTACATAGAAACGCGCCGCCGCGAGGTTGTTCCGTTCACGGAAGAACTCCGCCGCAAAACGGAAGACACCGCTGCCGAAATGAACCGCTATTTCGCCCGCGGCTACACACCAAAAGTCAAACCCGGCAAGCACTGCAACGCCTGCTCGTTAAAATCGATTTGCCTGCCGGTGCTGTGCAGCCGTGCAGACCCCGTCTCGTACCTGCGCGCCCACATTTTTGAAAGCGAGGAGGATACCCCGTGAGACAACTGCTCAACACCCTGTTCGTGCTCAGCGAAGACGCGTATCTCTCCGTAAATGGCGAAAATGTCGTCATTAGTCGCGAGCAAAAGGAAGTCGCGCGCTTCCCGCTGCACACGCTCGAGGGCATCCTCTGTTTCTCCTACGCCGGCGCAAGTCCCGCTTTGATGGGTGCCTGCGTGCAGCGCGGTGTGGACATCGCGTTTTTCTCCCCGCGTGGGCAGTTTTTGGCACGCACCGTCGGCGAAGAGCGTGGCAACGTCCTCCTGCGGCAAACGCAGAATCGCGTGTCCGACGATCCCTATCAAAGCTGCCGCTACGCCCGCGGGTTCATCCTCGGCAAAGTCTATAACGCCCGCTGGGTCTTAGAGCGCGCCACGCGTGACCACCCCCAGCGCGTACCCGTGGAAGCGTTTAAAACAGTCGCCGCACAAATGGCACAGTCTTTGCCGCTCATCGCCTCCTGCGAAGACCCTGCGCAGCTGCTCGGCTTAGAGGGCGAAGCCGCAAAGCTGTATTTTGGTGTGTTTAACCACCTCGTTTTGCAGCAGCAAAGCGACTTCCGTTTTACCTCGCGTAGCCGCCGACCACCGCTCGATAACATCAACGCCTTGCTTTCGTTCGCCTATACACTCCTCACACGCGACTGCACCGCCGCGCTCGAAAGTGCCGGGCTCGACCCGTACATCGGCTTCATGCACCGCCCAAGACCCGGTCGCCGCAGTCTCGCACTCGACCTCATGGAGGAGCTGCGTGCCGTGTATGCCGACCGCTTTGTACTCTCCTGCGTGAACCGCAAGATCATCACCGCAAAGCACCTGCAAAAGCAGGAAAGCGGTGCCGTGCTTTTAACGGACGACGGCCGCCGCGCATTTCTCGGCGCATGGCAAAGCAAAAAGCAGGAGCAAATCACGCACCCGTTTTTAAAAGAGAAGATTCCGTGGGGGCTTGTGCCCTACGTGCAGGCACTCCTGCTCGCCCGCACCCTGCGCGGCGATCTGGAAGCGTATCCGCCGTTTTTCTGGAAGTGAGGTCAAAATGCTGGTCTTAATTACCTACGACGTCAACACGGAGACCACCGCCGGGAAAAAGCGTCTCCGCAAAGTCGCTAAAAAGTGTGTAGACCACGGGCAGCGCGTACAAAACTCCGTTTTCGAGTGCTTGCTGACCGCCGCGCAGTATGTTACACTGAAGGCAGAGCTCACCGCGCTCATCGAGCCCGAAACGGACAGCCTGCGGTTTTACCGCCTCGGCAATCAATATAAGCAGAATGTAGAGCATGTCGGCGTACAGCCCGCCTACGCGCAGGATTCCGTCCTGCTCATCTGATTACCCGCAGTGCGAAGCCAAAGCACACACGCTTTTCCCGCTTCCTTCGCACCAAATCAAAACCCAAAATTTGTCCTTTTTAAAACGCCACCGGCAAATTTTCTCTTTCCGCGTCTTAAAGAGGCAAATTCTTCTCCCTTTTGCGCAAAAACAGATGAAAACTTTGTCCGTTTTTGCTGTCGCCCTCCACCCGGAGGGCGTGGATAGAAATTGCGGATGTCCAGCGCCTTGTGGTGCGCTTCCAGGTGTCGCCCTCCACCCGGAGGGCGTGGATAGAAATATCTCGAACAGCTGGGTGCTGTGCTTGAACTTGCTGGTCGCCCTCCACCCGGAGGGCGTGGATAGAAATTGCGAAGGCTGGGAGCCGATGTCCACACCCTTCCGGAGGTCGCCCTCCACCCGGAGGGCGTGGATAGAAATTTGTCTGCTGGCAGCGACTCGGCGATGTACTGGAGCGTCGCCCTCCACCCGGAGGGCGTGGATAGAAATGGGCGTGCCTGGAACAGAGCCAGCTGGCTCTTGGTCGTCGCCCTCCACCCGGAGGGCGTGGATAGAAATAGCTATGTGAACATCTTCAAGAGCCGCGCCTTCCAGTCGCCCTCCACCCGGAGGGCGTGGATAGAAATTCTGGACCCAGATCCAGCTGGCCTACGCTGCCATGTCGCCCTCCACCCGGAGGGCGTGGATAGAAATAGCTATGTGAACATCTTCAAGAGCCGCGCCTTCCAGTCGCCCTCCACCCGGAGGGCGTGGATAGAAATTCTGGACCCAGATCCAGCTGGCCTACGCTGCCATGTCGCCCTCCACCCGGAGGGCGTGGATAGAAATGTGCTGGCAAGTTCGAGAAGG